>Ga0208162_1000049_pt1 | contig 55417 bp, 58 predicted proteins | sample CB_VirMetaG_4_FD_184539 | JGI IMG/M metagenome (GOLD analysis project Ga0208162, IMG submission 184539) | Freshwater to marine saline gradient viral communities from Chesapeake Bay - CB_1508_1M Viral MetaG (SPAdes) (version 4) | ecosystem: Environmental > Aquatic > Marine > Coastal | place: USA... | reverse complement strand
TCGTCGCGCCAACTTCTCGGGGAGCATGATCGGCCAGGATCCGATCGACCCGGTGCCGATCTACAACGGATGGCTCGGGAACGGGGTCTTCCTGCGAGCAGGCGGCGGGCATCCTGCGGTGAGCGCGACGAGCTCCGAGAACGAATACAGCGTGGCAGGCGTCAACGGCTACCTGTTCGTCGCCTACCCGCTGAAGAACGCCAGCGCGATCGACCTCTACCTCGAGGTCTGGCGCATGAACTTCGGCGCCAGCGGCAGCGTGGGCGTCCCTACGCTCCTCGCGAAGCAAGTCGTGGCAGATGGCTTCAAGCTGATCAAGTTCCGCGAGGAGCTCCGGCTGCGCCTCGAGGTGGACACGAACGGCGGGGGTGACGTGGAGCTGAAGGCGTTCATCGGGCCGATCGGGGGGCAGGATCGGCAGGTGTTCGTCGCCAGCGCTTGGACGGGGGAGACGATCACGGTCGGGCCTTCGGGCGACGGAGCGGTGAGCACGACCACGGGCGTCGTCACCGATAGCGGCTCAGGCAAGATCGCCACCTTCGCGGACCAGACCTTCGGCGTGCTCTTGGGCCGCGACCGCATCGTGGACGTGAGCGAGTGGACGGGGACGAGCACGGCGCTTGTGAACGTGATCGAAGGGATCAAGCGCCTGACTGTGCGGCAGGTGGACACGGATACGATTGTCCTGAACGACCTCTTCGAGCGAGCGTGCCTGGGGCTGGCAGCTACGGGCTCGAGCGTGGACGAAGTGGTCGAGGGCCTGTTCACTCGAGGCACGAAGGAGATGGGCCTCTGGACTCACGACGGCAACGCGGAGAACAGCTTCGGCGCGGCGCAGACTGCAATCCGCCGGAGCATGATCTGGACCGACTCCACGACAGACACGACGAACCCGAACGACTTCGTTCAGACCTACATCGACCCCGACTGACCCATGGCCCACGCCCTCATCATCACCGCGAAGCCCAGCGGCGGCTTGACCTACGACGACAACGATGTTGTGCAGGTCCTCGACGGCCACCAGAACCCCGGCTCGGCTGTCACGCCGACCGAGAGCGGGTTCCTGTTCTGCTACATCAGCGACAAGGAGCACGACGACCCTGAGGTCGTGGCGCTCATGGAGCCGTGGGAGGACGACACTCAGGACCCGCCTGAGCAACTCGGCAAGCGTCGGTATCAGGTCACGTTGACGGGCTCCGAGTTTGAGACCTGGGTGCCGGAGGACGAGGCGCACGACGCGGGGATCGAAAAGACCTGGGCCGAGATCCAGGCGATCACGACCGACAAGGAGGCGTGATCCGTGGTCACCGTCGTCACGAAGACCATCGGCCCCACGGGGCGCGACTACACGACGTTCACGCTGGCGGAAGCTGCGGTGGGAAGCATCGCGACTGCGGAGTTCGGCTCGACGGATCTGGTGGCCAACGACGGGGCCATCGTCTTCGAGGCGGACGCGGGCACCTATGTCGAGATCCTCAATGTGGACTCGACGCTCGTATCAGACGCGACGAGGAACGCTACCTATCGCTGCGCTGACCGATCCAACCGTCCAGTCATCGGGAACGGCACGCAGAGCACGACCGTCCGAATGCGTGACGACTTCACGCGCTTTGATGGCATTGACTCCTTCGATACGAGTGGCGGCGCGTTCAAGCTGTTCGACTCTCAGGTGGGGATCATCGTCGAGAACTGCGAAGCGACGAGCGACGGAGCAGGCGTGTACCTCAACAAGAGCGGGGCGAATATCGGATCCGCAGCCGCTCCGTGCGTGGTCCGCAACGTCGTGACAAAGTCTCGGTTTGGCGTCAACGCGAGCGGCGTAGACTTGTTCGTGGATGTGATCAACTGCACATTCCTCCCAGGCACGACGAGTCCCGCCGGGCAGACTAATTACCAGTTTTTCGCCACCGGATCGAGCGCCTGCAAACTGGTCAACTGCATCGTGCTCGACAGTCGCGCCGACCGCCAACTCGCAGCGACCGCGACCGTCACGGGCAGCAACAACATCGGCGTGCTCGGGGGCGTCTCGGGGCAGAGCTTCTCGACGAATGGAGTGGGCTCCGAGAAGACGCCGACCACGAGCTTCAGCACTCCGCTCGGTGCTGGCGACTTCGCTGTCTACATGGGCAGCAACGGCTCGCTCGCGAACGTCACCGGCAACGACGTGTGGCAACAGGGCGTGGGCCCAGGCTCGAACTCCGACGTTCCGACCACGGACATCAACGGCGTGGCGCGAAGCGGAGCGACCTGCAACCCCGGCGCGTTCGAGGCCGATGGGTTTGTTGCGCCCACGGTGACGACGCAGACGATCGGTCCTGTGGGCCGGGACTTCGCGACGTTCACGCTGGCTGAGGCTTCGCTTCCTGCGGAGGACATCACGTTCACGAACCGAGCGTTTGTGTTCGAGGCGGATGCGGGGACGTACTCGGAGAGCGTGACGTTCAGCAGCTCGCTGACGACAGATGCCACGCGGCAGGTGACGTATAAGCCTGCGGCTGGGAGTGAGCACGGCGGCGTGTTCGGAGGCGGTGTAGTCCTTACGGCTACCGGAGGGACAGATAATCAACTCCAAGACGATTACATGACCCTAGACGGTTTGGAGTTCACAGCTTCGGGAGTCATTGGATCGGTCCTGCAAGTTCAACCTTCCACAACGGGAGTTAGTGTCACTCGGGGCCTTATAAGCAACCCTAGCTACAAGGCGGTGAGAATCAACGAGGACGTGTCGTCGCTGTCGCTGGTCAACTGCGTATTCAGCACCCCCTCGCAGGAAAGCATTTACATTCTGGAGTCTTCGGGCACGACCACCTTTAGCGTCGTCAACTGCACCTTCCTGCGGGCACCTGCCGCCGCAACGGGCAAAAGGGCAATCTTTATGTCCGCCTCAGGGACAGCAAGTGTCGGCGCGGAATTCATCAACTGCCTTGCGCTGGAAGTTGATCGTGTCATGACGAACGCCGGAGTGACGCCTACAGGCTCCAACAACTTCGGCGGCGCGACCAACCCCTTCCCCGCCGCCCTCCAAGGCTCCCCCTACCCGATCACCGCAACCACGAGCTTCTCCACGCCCCTCGGCTCCGGGGACTACGCGGTCTACATGGGCGCGACCGGAGCTCTTGCAGATGTCACCGGGAACGATGTCTGGCAACAGGGCGTCGGCCCTGGAACCAACAGCGACGTGCCCACCACGGACATCAACGGCGTGGCGCGGAGCGGGGCGAGCTGTAACCCTGGGGCGTTCGAGGCGGACGGGTTCGTTGCGCCTACGGTCATCACGAGGACGGTCGGCACGGCTTCGCGGGACTACGCCTCGCTAGCGTTGGCCGAGGCTGACGTTGAGAACATCGGCAGCAGTGGCGCAGACCTCACCCGCAGCAATGAGCGCATCGAGTTCGTCTGCTACGCCGACTCGGACTTTAGCAACGTGGGCATCATCAGCGACATCGTGGCTGACCCGACGCGATATGTCTGGTGGAAGGCCGCACCCGGAGAGTCGCCGCGCGTCTACAGTGCAGGTTATGTCGATATCCCTGTGCAGGACAGCTTCACTCGCTGGACGGGCATAAACGCCTACAGCAACAGCATCACCCACCGTGGCTTTTGGATCGGTAACAACGCAACGCATCCGACTGTCGAGGGGATGATCTTCGAGGACTGCGAACACGAGACGAACGGCGCGATTGGCGGAAAAATGGTGGAGATCCGAAACAACTACGCGCCTGGAAGCATCGGCACCGATCTGTTCCCGATCACTTACCGCAACCTCGTCTGCAAGGTTCAGACCTTTACCGGAGGCGGTGGCGGCGCAAATCTTCCGAGCTTCGAGCGGTTCCTGAACTGCACCCACTTGGGGCGAGGCGTTGGCTCCAATGTGTTCAACACCTCGCGGGGATCGGGCGTCACGGCAGACCTGTACGAGATCGTCAACTGCATCATTCTTGAGCCGAACTCAAGCGACTGCAACATCGGCGGCGGCGGCAAAAACGTCCAGGGCTCGAACAACATCGGCAACGCTGGTGCGCCGACCTCTGTCTTCACGTTCGCGCACTTCGGGATCGGGGCGCAGTTCACGCCATCCACCGCCTACGACCCTGGCTCCGGCGACTTCGCGCTGTACGTCGGCAAGAACGGGGCGCTCCTCGACTCGCCGCACAACGACGTGATCAACGGTGGCGTCGGCCCGGCCTCCAACAGCGATGTGCCGACGACCGACATCCTTGGCGACACTCGGTCGGGTACGACGACGAACCCCGGTGCGTTCGCGCTGGCGCAGGCGACAGCGGTGCTGACGAGGACCATCGGGCCGGTCGGTCGAGACTACGCGACGTTCACGGCGGCTGAGGCTGATGTGGAGAACATCGGCGGGAGCGCGGACCTCGTGTTTGAGAACGAGCGGATTGAGTTCTTGGCGGATGCGGCGACGTACTCGGAGAGCGGCGCAAATGTGAGCTTCACAAGCTCGCTTGTGAGCGATGCGACGAGGAACGTGACATGGACCTACGCGGCGGGAAGCAATCACGGCGGCGACCCCGCCTCGGGTGTTCGCTGCACTTGGCTCGCTCCTATCATCAACGACAGCTTCGTGACGTTCGACGGACTTGTGTTCGCTGTCACGGATTCAAACGGCGTGCAGCCGCGTGGAGATGAGGGCATTGTGCTCCGCAACTTGATCGTCGATCAGTCCGCTGGGTCGATCGGTATCTACGCGACTGGGAACGGCGGCTCACCTTCTGCGCCGATGGTCATTGAGAACTGCCGAGTCTTGGCGCAAGGCGGTGCGATTCTTGCGCGAAGAACCAGCGCCGTGACTGCTGATGGGTCCGTGCGTATCGTCAACAACACGGTCAGCACCACCGGGTCTAGCACCGCTGGGATCCATCCCTTCAACACCAGCACAGGCACGTTAGCAGCAGAAGTCGTCAATAACCTCGTCCTTGATGCGGACTATGATTTTGTGTCCTCCGGCACAGTGGCGCTCTCTGGGTCAAATAACTTTGGCCCGCGAGTGAATGCGAGTTTCGCCTTCCCCGCCGCCCTCCAGGGCTCCCCGTACCCGATCACGCCGACGACGAACACCCTCGCGACCGGCGCAGACCTCGCGATCTACGACGCCGACACCGGGCAGCTCTACGACCTAGAGAGCAACGCCGTCTGGCAGGCCGGTGCTGGCACATCTACCGCCGGAGTGCCCAAGCTGGACATCCTCGGCGTTGTGCGAGGAGCGGGCTCAGCCAACCCCGGAGCCTTTGAGGCCGCCGCTGTGATTGCGGTCGCTGTCTCGTCGACCCTTGGCAACAACTCGGCCCTCCACGCGAACCAGCTTGAGACTCAGATCCCCTGGATCTGGCTCTACGAGCTGCAGACTAACGAGGACCCGCCCCGGCGGTACAGGCTGACGAACTTCACGCAGAGCGTCCAGTTCGGCCTGAACGCCAGCGGGCAGCCCTTGACCTACTCCCCGGCCCCGATCACGCACGGGAACGTGGAGGAGGGCACGGACGGCAGCCTGCCGACCATCCCGATCACCCTCGGGCACGCGGGGCCGCTGGTAGGTGCGACGATGGACGCGGCAGACGGGTTCGTCGGCCTCCCTGTGCGCATCATGCTGGTGAGCGCCCTGGACATCGCGAGCGGTAAGCCAGCGGTGTCGCAGCAGGGGGAGGTCGTCTCGGCGGCTGTGAAGAGCGAGGCCATCGTTCTTCAGGTGTCAGCCTTCAACCTGTACCAGCTCCAGTTCCCGCCCTTCATTCACAGCCGGAGGCGATGCCGGTGGATCTTCGGCTCCGCCGAGTGCGGCTACAACACTGAGGTGGCTGGCGCAGGGTTCTCAACCTGCAACAAGACCCTGGAGAACTGCGAGGAGCGGGGGGACGACGAGGTCGCCCAGGGCTTCGCCCGAGCGCACCCTGCCCGGTTCGGAGCATTCCCCGGCATCCCGCGAGCCGGCCAGTGATGGGCATGATGCGCTACGACGACCTGCTCGCGCTCCGGTACGAGGCAGGCTCTCATGACCCCGAGAACGGCGCGTTGGACTGCTATGGGGCGACTGCCGAGATCGTCGCCCGAGCGCACGGGGAGGCAGCCAGGGACAGATTCCTGGGCCTGCTGAAGAAACCCACGCACAACTGGATTCGGGTCGAGGGACCAGCGAGGCTAGGCGATGTGGTACTAAGCCTTGCGGGAGACGGGCTCCATGTGAGCGGAGTGGCGGCGACGAGCCCGACGCTCGTGGTTTCAGCGGCCACGGGCTACGGGGTGTACGCGCAGCGCCTCAGCACGGTCAAGGACGTCCAGGGCATCTACCGCGACCCGGAGACCCAGTGCCTGTAGTCGTCTCGATCAGCAACCCGCTGCGCTGCGACGAGCGAGAGATCAGCGTTGCGGAGGTCGGGGCGACGGTGGAGAGCCTGAAGCCGGAGGGCTGGGGCGCAGTGTCCGTTCGCGTCAACGGCATCGAGGAGGCCGACGACTACCGCCTGCGCGAGGACGATATGGTCGTCGTGTTCCGGGTGCCGGAGGACCTGCTGACGGTTGCGTTCGTCGCTCAGAACCTCCTGATCTCCATCGCCGTCAGCGCAGCCTTCGCGCTGCTCTTCCCGCCGCCCAAGCCGAAGCAGCGCCGAGACGATGAGTCGTCTGCGGTCTACGGCTTCGCAGGCGTCAGCAACGACCGCGCTGAGGGCAACCCGCTGCCGATCATCTACGGAACGATGCGAGTCGGCGGCACGATCATCAACGAGTTCGTAAGCGTGCAGGGGCTCCCGCCGAAGAGCACGCTCCGGCAGTTGATCGGATTCGGAGAGGGGCCGATCACCGCCATCGGAGGCATCGAGACAGACACCCCGGCGACGGTGCCGCTGACCGGCGGCAACATCCCGAACCAAGTGTTCATCAACGGGAACAACGCGCAGAACACGCCGGACCTGAAGGTGTGGCTGCGGATGGGCAACAACGAGCAGGAGTCGGTCCCTGGCTTCAACGAGACGCGCGTGACGTTCCCGATCGAGTCGGACCTGACCGTGCCCGAGGATGACTTCGGCAACTTCTCTCCAGCTCAGACTGCGAACCTCATCACCGGCTTCAGCACCGCTGGCGACGACGAGTTCACAGCGGTAAACGATCCGCTCTGGGAGGCGAACGCCGTCACCTACGACTTCACGGCAGAGGACGTTGACGGGTTCGTGTGGACCCTGAGCTTCCCCGGAGGGTACTACGCTCAGAACACGAGCAGCGGAGCCATTCAGAGCGCGTTCCTCGGCTACCAGATCCGGTACATCGAGCTGGATAACGTCGGCAATCCGATCACCAGCGGAGGCTACAACAACGACGGGTACGTCCGATTGCCCGTCGTTGACCCGATCGCCCTTGCCCAGCGTGAAGGCTTCCAGATCCAAGACAGCTACAGGTTTGAGGACCCGCAGGTCAACGTGCCAGCCACGCCGGGCAACAAGGCACTCACGACTGGGTCGAACGGCAGCAACTTGTCCTACGCATCGAGCACGGGAGGCTACGCCGCAGGGCAGGAGGCGTTCACGTTCTCTGTGTTTGGCTGGGTCAAGATCGCGACCGGCGGCCCTCAGGACTTGATCTCGAACCTCGGCCCGACGACGGGGAGCAGCCGAACCGGCTGGGCGCTTTCCGTTGAGAACGTGTCGTTCAACTCAGGCGGCACGGTGCCGGTGCTGACGCTCACGCTGCAGAGAGGTTCGTCGACCTTCCAGTTCCGAGCGGGCAACGCATTCTGCTTCCTTAGCGGAGGGTTTGAGACCTGCATCCCCGACACGCCTCCGGCAACGCCTGCGGAGGGGCGGTTCGATTCGAGCGCAGAAGGTCAGTGGCTGCACATCGGTGCGAGCTGGGACACTCAGGGCAACGAGCGCATCAGCCTCTTCATCAACGGACAGTCAGTGCCGTTCATCCCTGTCACCGACAACGTCCGGTTCAACTGGTCAGGCACACCGCTGGTCGTCGGCAACAGAAACGCCGTACACCCTGGCTCGTCCGTCAGCTTCGACGAGGTGAAGTGCTACACGATCTACGTCGATCAGACCTTCGCCGCAGCCGAGTACAACAACGGGTTCGGTATCCCTGGGGCAGTCGCAGGCAACAGCCTCTTCCTCTGCTTCCGGTCACCCTTCGAGGACTCGGCAGGCACCTCCTCGCATAGCACAGCAGAGGAGTGGTGGGCCGCAACGCCGACCCTGAACGTCGGCGCGACCTCTGGCGTTACTGGGGGCGTCGTGCGCGTTGGCGCAGCAGGGGCCTACAAACGCAGCAAGTGGCGCGTCGAGATCCTCCGCACGACGAAGCGCAGCAACCGAGCCAGCATCGCCAACGCCGTCGAGGTGCAGGCGATCAGCAGCGTCCTGAGCCAGAACTTCACCTACCCGAACACGCCCATCCTCGGCATCGAGGTGGACTCCAGCGAGCAGCTCAACGGTGGCCTCCCGACAACCACGGCAATCGTCAAGGGACGCCCTGTGCCAGTCTGGGACGGGATCAGCACGACGCTGCCCACGACGGTGCTGACCTTCACGGCAAACCCGGCCTGGGTCGCGCTCGACCTCGTGCTCAACCGGCGGTACGGCCTCGGCAGGTTCTACGACCTAGCCGACATTGACCTTGAGCAGTGGAAGGCATGGGGAGACTACTGCGACGAGGTCGTCTACGACGGACGCCCCAGGACGGTCATCGCCAACCCTGGTGCCGTGGATGACGCAGACATCTACTTCGACAACACGACGACCGACCCGGCCTCTGGGGAGATCCGAGGCGCAATCTGGTTCGAGATCGGTATCCAAGAGCTGAGCGTCCTGCCTGACACATGGAAGGCGGGCTACTTCCTTCGACTCGCTGGGTTTCCTACGGCGACGACGCCGGGCGTCAGCAACGACATCAACAGCGGCACGGGGGCTGGATACGAGATCATCGAGGCCCAGCTACTCGACGGCGTGTGGACCATCAAGTGCTACTGGGACCGGCTGACGGAGCCGGATCCGTGGACCAGCGGGCAGCGCCTCGGGGCAGACGTTCTGACTCCCACCGATCTCAACGGTGCCTCAGTGGAGGGCGGCCAGCGTCGGTTCGAGTTCAACGGCGTGTTCGACCGGACAGGATCCGCGTGGGACGCCCTGCTGGAGATTTGCGCGGTGGGCCGAGCGGCACCGGTGCCTGTCGGCAGCAGCCTTAGCGTGCGATTCTCGCGGCCCAGGACGCCCATCGGTGTGCTGACGGCGAGCAACATGATCGAGGGCAGCTTCGAGATCGACTTCAGCAGCGCCAAGACCCGCCCGAACGCCCTCACGCTGAACATTCTTGACGCTCAGCAGGGATTCGAGCCCGTCCCCGTGCAGGTGCAGAGCGAGGAGCTGGACTCCGTCACGAACCAGACGTTCATCCGGCAGGAGAACAGCCAACTGTTTGGGGTCACCGATGCAGGGCAGGCGGAGCGCCACGGGAACTACATCCTGCTAACTAACCAGCTCCAGAAGAGGAGCGGCAAGTTCAGCGCCGCGATGGACGCGCTGCCGTATCAGGTGGGCGACCTCCTGCGCGTGTCGAGCGAGGTCCTTCCCAGGGGCGCGTCAGGCCGCTGTGCTGCGTCCGCCGCTCCATCCGAGCCCGAAGCCCTTCAGGACCGTCAAGACTTCACAGGCGGCTCCTGGACCGCCTCCTCGGTGACGGTGACGGCGAACACGGGCGCGGACCCGTTCGGGGGCAGCACCGCCGATACAATCGACGGCACCGGCTACGTTGAGCAGGCGATCGGCTTCTCCGACAAGAGCGACGGGTGGGTGAGCGTCACCGTTTGCGCCGAGCAGATCCTCAACGCATCGCCGCGCATTGAGCTGGTGACCGACCGGGCGACGACGGGGGTGACCTTTGACCTCAGCGCAGTCACTGCCTCCGCCGACGACTCGTTCGACCAGCCGACGCGAGGCTCCATCCAAGACCTCGGCGGCTTCAACCGATACCTCTCCGCATCGTTCTTCGTCAAGGCCCCAGATGGCCGCGAGAAGACGGCCTCGGTCACCTTGCGGATCTACCCGAGGGCGGGCGGAGCCTCAGGCTCAGCGAGGTTCAGCTTCGCCAACGCCACGCAGGGCGAGTACGGCGCGATCCCGATCCCGACGAAGGGAGCCATCATCGACCGGCCTGTCACAATTGAGGCTGCGACGAACTACACCCTGTTCGTGCAGGACTTCCGTGGCAACAGCGTCTCCGCGAGCCTCGATACGACCCTGACGCCGCCCGGCACCTACGAGGCGGGCAGCACGCTGTTCACGAGCAACACGCTGAACACGATCGCCGTCCGAGGCTCCGCGTACATTGTGGCCTCCTCCGCTGAGGAGCTGATCGTGGAGGTCAGCGGTATTAGCCGGAAGCGCGACATGAGCGCCGACTTTGAGTGGGTCGAATACAACGAGGGCGTGTTCGCGGATGACGCCATCGAGGACACGCCCGGAGGAGCGATCCGGCAGCTCCCTGACCAGAAGCCAGCGCCGAACCTTCAGCCAACTTCGCCGCTGGCCTCCAGCGCCACGGACAACAACACGGAGCCGACGCCCGGCAACTTCCAGCTCCAGCTCAGCGTGACGTGGACGAACAGCCCTACGACGGCAGCGACCCAGACGGGGTGCCGCGTGTTCTGGCGAGTGTTCGAGAGCGCCGGTTCAGCGCAAGGCGGCTGGACACTGGGCTCAGAGGTCTCTGGGCTCTCCTCTACGGCATCCTGCGTCCTGCCTGGAGCCCTGGTCGGGCAGCTCATTGAAACGAGCGTGGTGCCCATTACAGCGGCCTTCCCGGCGCAGCCTCCTCAGTCAGGCACTCGGGCGGTCCACCGGATCAAGGGGCTGTCGTTCCGGCCCGAGGCACCGGCCTCGCTGACAGCCGAGGCGGAGGACCTGCTGGCAACCTACACGGCGGCCTACATCCCGAGCAATGATGGTCCTGAGCGGCGTCGAGTGCTGACGATTGAGACCCGACGAGGTGGATGGGTCCTCGGGCAACGTGTAGCCGAGACCCGCGAGGGGCAGCTGACCGCGATCACGCCGGACCTGTTCGTCCCTGTGTCGGACGCCAGCGTTGGCCGGCTCCACGCCCGGAGCAAGGCCCGGAGCGACACGTTCTCAGCAGAGGCCACAGTGGACCCGAGCCTCTCGGTCCTCGCAGCCGCCTACGACAGCGTGAACTTCGCGATGGGTGGCACCGCGACCTGGGAGACCTACTCCGCCGGTTCGTGGTACCCAGGCTTCCCTGACGTTGACGGCCCGGCAGTGTCGGGTGCCCTGACGCAGAACGCGGACGGCGAACTGGAGTTCACCGGCAGCGGGCTCGTCGGGACCTACATCACGCGCTGGGACAACACGACGATCGTGGACACGAGCGCCCAGGCCCCTCGCCGCCTCCTCGTGACTGCTGCCGCTGAGGCTGAGCAGGTCCACCCAAGGACTATCGGAGGAACGGCGTTGCCGCTCGACTCGCTGGATCTTCAGCGGTGGAGCTTTGAAGGCCCGACTGAGGTGGCGGCGGACGACCCAGCGAACTGCACGCTCAAGGTTCAGATCCGCACGAACGTGGACGGCACGGCATCGGGCTGGTCTGACTGGCAGCCGTTCACCTGCGGGGTCTACACGGCTGTGATGGTCAGGATGAGGCTCATCGCAACGCGGCCCAACGACACCTACAACGTGCGGATCAAACGGTTCCACACAAACATCATCGTCCCAAGGCGGAGCAACGTCGAGCAAGGCCCGACCGAGCTGCACAGCCGCAACGAGCTTTTCTGATGCCGATCCAGCTCAACGAACAAGACAGCCGCCGAGATCACCTAAGCGCCGCGAGCAGTGGAGGGGCGATCAGCGTGGATGCCGACTACACCAACGCGGCAGACGTCACGCCGATTCATCATGTGACCGCCGGGCACGTTGATTCGGTCTGGGTGCAGGTCCACAACGCGAGCGCCCATAACGTCACGCTCAGCCTTGTCCTAAACCCATCCGACGACACGAGCACCTCCGCCATCGACAGCGTAACCACGGATGTCATCATCCCGCAGCATGACAGCCTCTGGGTGCTACAAGGGGACTCCTTCCGCCTGCGGGGCAGCAACACCACGACGATCACCGGCTACGTCGACGCCGCAGATGTAGGCCGCCTCAAAATCACGGGCTACGTTGTTCGGACAAGGGGGACCTCAATCTACTGATGGCGACGAACCCTAGCAGAGATGCCCTGCAGCGCATGAAGCGCCGCACCGGGATGCCTGACGCCAGCGCCTTGAACGACGGCCTGTTCTTGCGTGCGGGAGCAGACGGCTCCCTTGAGTTCGCGTCCGCTGGTACGGGTCCGCAGGGTCCGCAGGGTCCGCAAGGGCCTCAGGGGCCACAGGGGCCTTCTGGCACCACGACCGTAAGCGACGGTGCGATTACGACAGCCAAGCTCGCCAGTGGTGCCGTCACCCAGGACAAGATCGGCAGCTACTCGATAAGTTCCATCAAGATCGACACTGGCGCAGTGACGGCAGACAAGATTGCGACCGGCAACGTGACCACCGCAAAGTTGGAACCCAGTCTTGAAGCAAAGTTCCTGTACAACGAGGGGGCGCAGGAACCGCTGAAGCCCTGGACTGGGCAGACGATCAGCGGGGCCTACTTCGGCTTCCCACGAAAGCCGCTCAACACGTTCTACAACTGCCGCTTCCTCGGCAGGTCCAGCGAACTGCACTGCACGCTAAATGGCAGCACGCTGTCGGAAAACTCGAAGAACGCGATGTTCAACCAAGTCTGGTCCGCCGTGACGATGGCGAACGCGGGCGACCCAGACGCTGTGTTGAACATCAACTTCACAACGAACGGGCTGACGAGCAGCAACGGCTTCACCTACGCGCAGGGATGGGTGCTGGTCTCGTTCTATTCCGCATGGACGCCGACCGCCATGACCGCTCGCACGAAGGACCGGAATGGCAACTGGACGACCCGCACGGTGCGTAAGGAGCACAGCTCAAGCCCGCAGAACCAGACGTACATCAACAGTTGGTCCGTGCAGCTTGGCGGCAACTACGTGACCGACATCGAGTTGACCATGACGCCGCAATCGTCGGATACAGGCAATCGCGTCGGGGTATCGAACATCAGCTACTTCGGTACGCGGATGAGCCTTTCGCAGGGTCCGCTGGTGACCTGCCTTGGCGGCGAATACTACGGCGATCTTAGTGGCGTGAATCAGGGCACGACGAACTGGACGATCACGCCGAGCGGCAGCGCCGACTTCGAGGATTCCATCAAGCACCAGGGGCGCAACGTCCTCCCGCAGAACCAGTTCTTCGACGCTACCAACGGCTACGTCTACACCGTCTACGGTGCCAACGGTAACTGGAAGGCGACACGCGCCGGGTCGGCGGGCATGGCCCAGACAGCGGTGCAGACCAGCAACCTCCCCACGACGCTTGCGGCAGTGCAGGCCCTGACGTACTCGTGATGCCTGAAATGACCCACGACGAGCTGGCGGCCCTCATTAAGAGTCTGTCCAGGCAACTCGACAAAGACAGCGAGACGCTGAAGGCCGTTTCGCTTGACATGGCCGAGATCAAGGTCGAGATCAAGCACGTTGCCGACACGGTGCAGGTGCTCGATGAGATCGTGCTGACCGGTCGAGGGCAGCAGCCTCCGCTCTCGCAGGCGGTGCCGCAGCTCACCATGATGATTGAGACCTTCGTGCAGGACCAGAAAGCATCCAGCGCCGAGCGGCGAAGGCTGACGGCGACCTTCCGCGCAGCCATGATCCCAGCCGTGCTCAGCTCGATCACGGCGCTCGTCATTGCCATCATCACCTTCTTCACGAAATGACCGACACCTCTGATATCGCGAACCTCATGGAGGGCGGAGACGTCCTCGGGGAGATTGAGACTCTCATCCGCGAGGCCGCGAGAGAGTTCCTGGAGGTGGGCCAGCAGGACCTCAACCTCTTCGCGAACAGGCTCGCCGCGCAGGTGATCTACGCTCACCAGACAGGAAACGAAGACATCCTCGCGAGCGCCGGGCGACAGGCGCGACTGCTCGCGGAGCTGCAACGCATCCGCGCCAACGACGCCGCGTGGGACACGTTCTACGCCGTCGTCAGCAAGGCCGCAGGAGTCAGCCTGCGGATCATCACGACCCTCATGACCAAAGGCGCAACGATCGCCGCACCCTGACATGACCCAATACACCGACCGAGACGCGCTGGTCATCATGTGCGTCGGCTCCTCCAACATGGCGGGGTGGCAGACCGACAACGATCTGGTTGTCAGCGACACGCTGACGCCGGCGACCTTGCCCAACATCAAGATGTGGGGGCGGTACAACAGCGGCAACAAGGGCAACCTCAACGGCAGCTACGACTGGGAGGACATGACGAGCACGCGGAACTTCCAGGCCACCGGGATGGCTCCGCCTTACGCCATCGGCAGGAAGTATTACGAGCGGTTCTATTCGCCCGCAGCCAAAGGCCAGCCGGTCTCCGCGCCCAAGAACGTCTACATCATCCAGTTCGCGTTCAGCACGATGCGATGCCCTCTCGACACCGCGACGGAGGTGAGCCCGAACAGCGCGATCCACCCAGGCAGCGAGAACGTCTCCGACACTCCGCTGTGGCAAATCTTCGCGGAGGGATACATGACCGAGGCGATCCAGAACCTTCAGGACGACCCAAGCATCGACCGGATCCTGTACGACGGGTTCTACTACCTCGGAGACGAGACCGCCGCCTACGACCCTGGCACTGTTGCAGTGCCAGGAGCTTTCGCCTCGCAGAAGACTCGGTTCATGGTCGCTGGGGGCCTCCAGGACATGGTCGCCGCCACGGAGTTCTATCTTTCCGTGCCGCGAGGCAGCCTCCCGTTTGTCGGCGTGAAGCCGCCGGTGCAATACATCATCAACGCGCAGGTCAATGCCACGACTGGGCTTCAGGACATCCGCGACGTCCGAGACCAGTACGACCGATTCCTGCAAATCACGCCCAACCCAGCGCAGGTCATTGACGGTAACGACTTCACCCTGAAGACGGACGACGCCCACTACACCGCTGAGGCGATGCTCCGCGTGGGAGAGGCGTTGTATGCCGCACGCCAGAGAACTGGCAGCCAGCCGATCCAGGCCACCGCAGACGTACGCACGGCAGTCGTGCCGATTGACACCGATGAGTGACCTCAGCCCCAAGCAACGCTACGGCCTGTCCATCGCCGCCCTCGTGACTGGAGCAGTGCTCCTCGTCATGGGCGGCAAGGCCGAAGACGTCACGACCCAGACCGCCGGCGGCACCATCATCGCCGCCGTGGTCGGCGTGCTCGGCTACCGAGCCGTCACGCAGGAGAAGCCCGAGCCGGCCAAGAAGGCCCCGAGGAAGAAATGAGACGAGCCCTCACCGCAGCAGCCGCGTGCCTCCTTCTGACCGCCTGCCCTGGCGGGAAGGGGATGATCCGCCGAGACGCCATCGCCCCCAGCGTGGAAGCCGTCACCGGCAAGTTCGACGAGCTTCTGGATCTTGCCGTTCAGCATAACGACATGAACGCCGTCGAGTACGAGACCTGGAGGGGCGAGAGCGCCCTCCTTCGAGCCATCGTGGCAGACGACCCGAGCGCCCCGGTCACCGTGCCGGAGTAGCCGGGCGAAGCTCCACGCCCTCGTCGCCGTCGACAAGCTCGACGTCGCCTATCCGCAGAAGCGCCCTGGGTTCGCCCTCAGGCGATCCGGGCGCTTCCGCGACCGCTGAGCCCGGCGAGCCGTCCAACGCCGCCTGGAGCGCAGCAGACGCCTCCTGAATGTGAGCCAGCCCCTCCGCCGCGTGTTCGAGCGCGTGCCGGAGGAGCTGGGCTTGCCATTCCGCGCTCACCCGAGCGAGGCCATCGCCGCGCTGTTCCCGCTGTTCGTCAGCCACAGTTCAAGTTCCCGTTTGATCCAGTCCACCGGCGAGTGCGTCGGGGAGACGCTGTTCTTCTCGCCCTCCTTGTGTGGCCCGATCACGATGTCGTTCGGGGTCGCGCCACACTTGACAGCGTAAGGGATCGGGGACCATGCGAGGCGGCTCGGCTCGTGCAACCCAGCGCCGATCATCCGCATCTCGCCCCGGTAGAGGAAGTTCCGCATCCGGTAGTCCGCTAGGGCGCGAGACGCAACCGACAGGTCGAGCGGTGCTGTGCTGAGGCGGAGGCCGAAGAGGGTGTGGCACTGGCCGCCTGAGGCGCTCCGAGCGGTGCCGCTGGTCGTGATCCACAGCTCCACCGGGCGGACCTGCTGGAGGCAGGTGACCAAGGCCAGGGCGGCAACGCCGCGACCGAGCACGGTGTCTGACGCCGTCGAGGCGGAGGTGCTCAGATCGTAGAAGACTCGGATCGCGCCCTGCTCGTTGAGCTGGCTGACGAAGCGGTTCATCGAGAGTGGCTCGTTGGCGAGGTACGCGCCGATGCGAGGAGAGCCGCCGCAGACGGACGCCTCCATCTGCGAGCGCAGGGTCTCGATGGGGACCTCGCGCTGCACGCGATCGAAGAGCGCCTCCGCAGCCTTCGTTGCGCCGAGCACGGGCTTGTAGCGGTCAGCCAGCAAGCCCTTGAGGGTGTCTTGGTCGCGGGTGCCCCAGATGTCCTCCATGCGAGCCAAGGCCGACTCGTAGTCCCCGAAGACGCGCACGATGCGCTCGCCGTTGGCCTCGTAGCCAATCCGGCTGAGGTCAGGCGCGATGGTCTCGGGAGGGGTCTCGCGACGGTAGACGGGCGAGTTGGCGAAGATGTCCGCGAGGACGTTTCCGTTGAGGCAGCGGTGCTGCGAGCCGTCTTCGTCGGAGACCATGACGGTGGAGGGGGTGTGCTGTTGCTTCTGCATGACCTAACCATCGGCAACTCCGCAGGATCTCGCAAGGGCCTTTTCCGAAAAAGAAAGGCGGCGACGACCCCGAAGGACCGCCGCCGCCGCAACAACACACCGCGCGAGAATCAGCTCGCGCCAGCGATACCTTCGAGGATGCGCTTGCGGTTGGCGTCCGCAAGCTGAGCCAGGGCGGAAACCTCGAACGCCTCAGCGAGGGTGAACTTGGCCGCGAGTCGGGCTGCCAGCCCGAGCGTCTGGCGAGGCCCCCAGAGCACCTTCGTGCCGGTGTCCTTCAGGCGCTTGCGGACCTGCAGGGAGGCGTCCACGGCGGCCTTTCCGATCTCGTGGCCGAACTTGGCCTTGACCATCTTGCGCTCAAACTTCTCGTCGTAGCCCCAGCCGATGCGAGCGCCGAACCGATCGAGCGAGGCCGCGTCGAGGCGGTTCCGCCCGACGTACTCGGCGTCGGCACCGAGGCCCCAGGTGTTCGCCGTGGCGATGACCCGGTGGCGAGGGTCGATCTCGAACTGCTGACCGCCAGGGAAGATGCCAAGGCAATTGTCGAGGATCGGGTTGAGGGCGACGAGCGCCTGAGGCATCCAGCCGTCCACCTCGTCGAGCAGGAGGAGCGCCGGCTTCTCGGAGGTGGCCCAGCGGTACACCGCCGACTCGCGGTAGCTGCCGCCAGCGTCGACGAAGCCCGTGGCCTCGAACTTGTCGAGGGCGACCGGCTGGACGATCAAGTCCAAGCCGAGCGCCTCCGCGACGTTCTTCGCGCCGGTCGTCTTGCCCGAGCCGGCAGGGCCGGACATGAACACGTTCTCGCCAGCGCCGACGAGCTTGAGGAGCAGCTCGAAATTCTCATGCTGGTCGCCTTCGATCTGCACCGGCTCAGCGTCGGGCGTGACGACCTCGATCACCTTCGGCTTGACCTCGACCTGCTTCATCGCGGAGTCGAGCATCGTCTGGACGGAGCCGCAGACGTCCTCGATGATCGGCGGAGCCAGGAGCGGCTGGAGCTGCTCCGCGAGGCCGGCGAGCGGGTGGGCGTCGGTCGCAGCCGCAGCGGCAGCGGCAACGGCGATGTCCGCGCCGTTGAGAGCGCCCGGACCCGCCTCCGCCTCAGCGGGCTCGGGCTCCTGAGCGGGCTCGGCGGAAGGCGCTTCGCTGGAGGCAGTCGGCTTGCCCTTCGTGTTGACGCCGTTCTTCGCGGCCCACTCGGCGTAACGAGCAGCAGCCGCCTCGGATGCCGGGTACTTCTCGTCCTTCTCTGCACGGCTGGCGACGGGCACCGGCTGGCGCACCTCACCGAATCGCGTTTCTGCGACCTTGCAGCATCCGTAGGCGGCCTTGAGGGTGCGGTGGACAGAGCCGCAGCCCTGGTGAGAGGAAGAGAAGCAGGTGTAGGGAGTCATCGTGGAACCTCGTTGGCTAAGGGTCGGTGTTGTTGTTGCTGCGCCGGTGACCGGCACTGACACAACCATCGGACCTCAGCGAGGCATTCGCAAGGGTATTTTCCGAAAAGGCGCTCTGGGGCTTGTTGAACGCCCAGCACCGCCCCATGATGGAGGCCGTGCAGATCACCCCGAGACGCCGGCAGCGCCGGCCAAGCCCTATGACGACCCGCAAGAAGACTCCCCGCAAGACCGCCAGCAAGCCCGCACGAGTCGGGCGACCCCGGCTCGAACGCGCGGAGTGGAGCCCAGGCACCTACAAGTTCCTCGCTCAGATGGCTGGCTTTAGTCCGGCCCAGATGGCTCAGGAGATCGGCGTCTCGACGCACCTCGTGTATTGCTGGCAATCCGCCCGCGTGGGGAGGAAGCCCACCGTCGATCAGGCCGCAGCCGTCGCTCAGCTCCTGACCGAGAAGCTCGGCAGGAGGATCAAGCCCAAGGACCTCGCCCGAGACTTCGACGACATGAAGGTCGTGTTCGCTCGCTGATGCCGATCCCCGAGCCTTGGCCGCATCAGCGTGCCGCCATCGACTGGGTGCGCGAGCGCCGAGCGAGCTACCTGCACCTGACGATGGGCGCAGGCAAGAGCCGTTGCGTTGTCAGCGCCGCCGACGAAACGCACGCTCAGGCTGTCCTGATCGTCGCGCCCAAGAGCGTGGTCGCGTCTGTGTGGCCGAACCAGTTCTCGACCTGGAGCGAGCGGCCCTGGCGAGTCGCACCCGCGACCAAGCTGGGCCGCAGCGTGAAGGCCCGCGTCGGCGGCATGAAGAAGCAGTACGAGCGAGCCCGGTACGACCGAGCGCCGTTCGTCGCCGTCATCAACTACCAGATGCTGCTGTCCCGCGAGGCGACCGCGTGGCTCAGGACCGTCGCCTTCGACCTCGTGGTCTTCGACGAGGCCCAGAAACTGAAGAGCCCGCACGGCAAGACCAGCAAGGCGGCAGCGCGGCTCACGCAGACCGCCGGGCGCGTGGTCATGCTCTCGGGTACGCCTATGCCGCACTCCCCGATGGACGTCTTCGCCCAGTTCCGCACGCTGGACCCCAGCGTATTCGGGCGGAGCTTCGTGTCGTTCCGCGCACGGTACGCCCAGATGGGCGGGTACAAGGCGAAGCAGGTCGTCGGCTACCAGCGCCAAGAGGAGATGACTGACCGGATGTCGGCCCTCATGCACAGCCCGCCTGACGATGCTGTGCAGCTCAACCTGCCGGAGGCTCGTCACGAGACGATCACAGTGGACCTCGACAGCAAGGCCAGGAGGCTATACGACGCCCTCGCGAACGACCTCCAGGCCGCCATCGCGGAGGGCGAGATCAACGCGCAGAACGGCCTCGTGCGGCTCCTCAGGATGCAGCAACTGTGCAGCGGACTCGCCGTCGTTGAGCGGAACGAGCCCACCGGCACAGACGATGCCTCGCTGGTAGCGAACCTGCTGGGCCACGAAGACCGAGAGGAGGTCGAGGTGTGTACGGCGAAGAAGCAGGCGCTGATCGACATCCTAGAAAGCACCGACGAGCCGGTCGTGGTCTTCGGGCAGTTCCGCCAAGACATCCGCGTGACGCGCGAGGCGGCAGCCCTGGCCGGCACCAGTGTTGCGGAGCTGTCCGGCGAGGCGAACGACCTGGAGCTGTGGCGCAACGGCGGAGCCCGCGTGCTTGTCGTCCAGATCGCGAGCGGCGCTGAAGGCATCGACCTGACCCGAGCCCGGATCTGCGTCTACCTGAGCACTGGGTTCAACCTCGGGCTCTACCTCCAGAGCCTTGCCCGCGTCCATCGGCCAGGGCAGGGCCGGCCAGTGACCTACTACCACGTTCACGCCAGGGAGACCATCGACGAGGTCGTCTACCGCGTTTTGGGCCGGAGGGAGGAACTGGTCTCAGGGGTCTTGAAGGGCGTCCGCTGACTGTTTTTCCGAAAGAGTCTTGCGGAAACGAGCCGAACAGCCGAAGGTAAGGAGGTCAAGGGAATCAGCCCTCGCCAGCAACACGGATCCAGCCATGACCATCACCCGCAAGTTCACCCGCAACAACGTCAACGTCCGCCGCCTGTCCTTCAACTCGAAGACCTGCACCCTTTTCCTCGTGAACACAGCGGGAGGGGCAAACGAATGTCTCCGACGCCAAGCCTTTGCCTCAGCTCAGCTGGCTCGGGATGCTTGGTCCGAGTGGCAGGGCCAACTTGAGGGTGGCGGCTTTGAGCGCGGCAAGACCTCCTGCGACTGGGCATAGCCCGCGACCCGCACGCCTCCGGCGCACCGCCGCCGGAGGGCTCCCATCCCTTGAGGCTGAGCTGCAAAGCTCATCCTCGCACCCGTTCCAACCCATGACACTCAATTCAGTCCAAGACCTTGCTCGCGACTTCGTTGCCGCCGACGAGGATGTCCGCGTCCTCGAAGAGAAACTCAAGGCCGCCAAGAAGACCCGCGACGGAATGCGGGACCAGCTCGTCGACGAGATGCTGTACGCCGAGGCCCCCAGCGTCGAGGTGTTCGCCCCAGACGGAGGCCGCGCCCGCGTCTACCCGATCAACCGGCTGTTCGCCCGGCGCAACAAGGACGCCGACGAGGGCGCGTTCCTCGACGCCCTCCGCGAGCAGGGCTACGAGCACCTCATCAAGGAGTCCGTCAACACGAACAGCCTGAGCGCCATCGTGCGCGAAATGGCCGACGAGGCTAACGTGAGGGACGCGACCGCGTCTGTGATCGCGGAGGCCCTGCCCGGCAAGCTGGGTGAGGTCCTCAAGGTGGACACGACGTTGACCCTCGGGATCAAGAGGGTCTGATGTTGTTCGCCCTCAAGCTGATCGCGTTTGGAGCAGCCGCAGCCCTCGGCTTGTTCGTCCTCCTGGCAGGAGTCACCGCTCCCATCTGGTACAGAGGCCCCGAGTAACCATGACCTACCAACCCAAGGACGGAGGCTGCGGCCTCCTCATCGCCGTCTTTGTTCTCCTCTGGTTTGTGGGCGAGTGCAACGCACGCCACCGGAAGGCCGCCTACGACCGTGGATATCAGGACCGCAAGTTCAACGACTACAACCCCGAGCCGCCCGACTCCTACTACGGCGACTACTAGCACAGCTTCAGCGAACGCTGAGGTTGCACACCGCCGCCCAGGGCGGCCCAACCCACCCAGAACCATGACCAAAGAAGTAGCCAAGAAAGCCGACACGTTCCTCTCCCTGACCGACCCGGAGGCCGCTGCAATGATCGCAGAAGTGCAGCCGACGCCGGCGGACCTCCAGAAGCTCGTGGTGCCGTCAGGCGCCGGAGGCGCAGCCTTCGTCATCGAGTCGCTCGACGGCGAGCGGTTCGAGAAGACCCTCGACGTTGTAGTGGCCTACGAGTCGCCCATCGAGCGGAGCTTCTACGCCACCGGCATCGACGAGGGCGACGGAGGGCCGCCGCACTGCTCCAGCGCTGACGGTCGCGTCGGGCACGGGTGTCGAGACATCGACGCCATCCATGCGAGCGCCAGCAACGACGACCTGCCCGTGACCGAGCAGGACTGCGCGTCCTGCGCGTTCAGCAAGTTCGGCAGCGACCTCGGCGGAGGGAAGGGGCAGGCGTGCAAGCAGCGCGTCAGGCTCGTGATCTTCAACGGAGACGCACTCCTGCCGATGGTGTTGCAGATCCCGGCGGCCACGCTGAAGCCGTTCAAGCAGTACAAGATGAAGCTAGTGAACGGACGTAAGCGCCTCAGCCGATCCGTCACGAGGCTGTCGCTCGCGAAGCAAAGCGGATCCCCGGACTACTACACCGTCGAGTTCAGCTTCGTCCGCGACCTCACCGAGGACGAGACTGGCCGCCTCGCAGAGCTGTCGGGCATCCTTGCCGACGCCGCGCAAAGGGCCTGACAAAGAAGCGAGCCGTCAGGGTGGGGGGACCCTGGCGGCTCGCCGTGCAGAGGGGGAAGCACAATTCGCACCGTTCAAGACAGCCGAAGCCGTACATGACCAGCACTGAAGATCGTAGCCCCGCCGCCGTCGCCCGCAAGTTCCTTGCCCTGATCTTTGAGCCGGACGGAGAGCGGCTCCCGAAGGGCTGCATCACGGTCTGGAGCAAGGCCAGCAAGCTGACCCGGCTCTCCTACTCCGCCGACGACGCCGCCGACAAGGCGTTCACCGGAGGGTTCGAGAACGTCAGCTACTTCGGCGTCTGCGCCCGCGACGACCGAGCCCTGCGCGAGAAGGCCCGAGACCAGGGCAAGAACATCGAGCAGCTCCAAGGGGCCACGGAGGACCTCTGCGCGATGCCCGGCGTCTGGGTCGACATCGACATCCGAAGCGACGGGCACAAGAAGAAGCACCTCTGCCCTGACACCGACGAGGCGTACGCGGCCCTGCTCCGCGCCGTGCCCATCGGGCCGCCGACGATCACCGTGTGGACCGGCGGAGGCATCCACGCCTACTACCTGTTTGAGGAGGGCGTCGTCGAGTTCGAGGAGGGCACCGAGCGCAGCCGCGAGGCGCTGGAGCGGCTCTGCCAGAGCATCCAGGCGATGGTCCGCGACGAGCTTGCCGCCAACGGCTGGGCCGATGACCAGACCTGGGCGTTGCCCCGAGTCATGCGGATCCCCGGCGGCCAGAACCTGTCGCACGGCGATCCGAGGCCGGTGACATGGAAGGAGACAGGGCCGCGCTACAGCATCGACACCCTGTGGATGAGCGTGCCGAGCGACCTGACGCTGGCCGCGCCCAAGTCGGTCGCCCAGGAGGCCGCTGCCCAGTTCGACGACCGCATCCAGTTCACGCTCGACAAGGACCCGAGCGCGATCTCTCAGGAGCTGAAGGAGCGGATCTACGACCTGTGCGAGATCGACGACGACCTGAGGATCGTCTGGGACCGCAAGCGCCGCAGCCTACCCTCGCAGAGCGAGATGGACCTGAGCCTTGCCACGAGGCTCGCGGCGACGGATATGCCTGTGCAGGAGATCGTGGACCTGCTCCGCTACCACCGGATGCAGGGCAACGCGACCGACAGCAAGAAGGTCCACCGCGCCGACTACTACCTCGGGACGATCCAGAAGGCGCTCCGCGCCGTGGACGAGGATCAGAGGAACAAGCAGGCCATCGAGGAGTGCGCCAAGATCGTCGAGCGCCGCGAGGAGGCTGAGAAGGTGGCCCAAGACCCAGCGGCACCGCCGGCGGCTAAGGAGCGAGCGCAGGTCATCCTCGTGGAGACGGAGAGCTTGGACGCGACGGTTCGGCAGCGAGCCCTGGAGGCGCTCAACAGCGCGCTGGGCTTGAAGGACGAGCGGGAGATCGCACTGGTCAAGTTCAGCGCCGCGACCGCAGCGGCCAGGAGCGTCTGGATCTTCCAGACCGGCCCAGGGGCGATGTTTGAGTGCACGAGCCAGAGCCTGTTCGCATCGAGTCACGACTTCCTGTCGAACCTTTGGAGCGCCACGGGGGCCATCGTGGAGCCGTTCACGACGAAGCCCGGGAAGAAGCGCCAGTGGGCACCGGTGCTCACGGCGATCCGGCTGGCCTCGGTGGAGTTCGACTCAGGCGACGAGGCGAGCCAGATCCTCAGGAGCGTCGTCCGATTTGCTGTGGACCGCCTCCTCGGGGTGGGCCAGCCGGCGTGGCTGCCCAAGACCAAGAGCTGGGGCCATCAGGTGGCGCTCCGTCAGCCCTGCCTGCTGTACGAGAACGGTAAGGGGAAGGAGGGGCGCAGCGTCGTCATCGACGGGCAAGCCCTCACGAACTGGATCGACGAGGATCCGCAGTGCCCCGCGATGGCCCGGCGGACGCTGAGGCTGCTGATCGAGAGCGCCAACGCTGGCTGCAAGTTCATCGCCGTGCAGTGCGTGGACGGCTCAGGCAAGCGCACGAGCCGCTCCGGCTACCTCCGGGTGCCGCGAGCTGTGCTCCAAGAGCATGGGCCGCCGGAGATCGGGCAGTGGCTCGACACCGCCTTCGAGGACGGCCTGACGGACGAGGCAGCGTGACCGCAGCCTTTATAGGGGGGGAAATGAGGGGACGATTCGAAAACGCACACGAGAATGGGGGGGGGGCCAATGCACTCAGCGTTTTCAGCGAATCGGCCTTCGTGACCCCAAGAAGGCCCATCGGGCGCAATCTGAAGCAGCGATTTGACCACCTGAAGCAGCGAAAAACCGAGCCTCGGGGGAGGCTTTATCATGACCGCGACTGAATATCACCTGATCGGGCCGCCGGGCACCGGCAAGACGACCCGTCTCGCCGCACGCTGGATTCCAAGGGCCATCGAGAAGTACGGGCCGCACGCTGTGGCTGTGGTCTCGCTCACCCGAGCCGCCGCCAAGGAGATTGCATCCCGCCCTGGCGTCCACCTGCCGAAGGAGCGGGTGGCGACCCTGCACAGTCTCGCCCGAAGGGCTCTGGCGGACTTCATGGGGGCACCTGTGCTCATCCAGACGCCTGAGGGCCTCGCCGCCTGGAACGAGCACGCTGGCCTTGATCCGCTGCTCCAGCTCACATCATCCGCTGGAAGGGCTCTGGACGACCCTGAGGCCGCTGCGGCGGAACAAGTCGACCACGGAGTCGCGAACGGCCCAAGACGCGGCAGAGCGGCTTACAGGCCCATCACGGGCGACTCGACCCTGGCCCGCATCGAGGTGCTCCGGCAGCGCCGCGTTCCGCCGGAGCAATGGCCGGCGGACGTCAAGCCGTTCTGGGCCGCCTGGAGCGACTTCAAGCTCCAGAACCAGATGACCGACTTCACCGACCTGATCGAGCGGTGCCTCGACGAGGGCGCTGAGATGCCGCTGTACGACGACACGCCAGTCAAGGCCCTGATCGTCGACGAGGCTCAGGATTGCACCGAGCTGGAGGTGGCCCTGATCCGGCAGTGGGCAGAGGGCATTGACCTCCTCGCCCTCGCCGGCGACCCGAACCAGTCCATCTACGGGTTCCGAGGAGCGGCCAGGGCCGCGTTCCACGACCCGGCGACGTTCCCTGAGGAGCAGACCGAGGTGCTCGGCCAGTCCTTCCGGTTGCCGCCGGCCATCCAGACGTTCGCGGAGAGCCTTGCGAAACGGGCACACCGGCACGTTCCGGTCAGCTACCAGCCCAAGCCCGGCGACCCCGGCGAGGTGCTCCGGCCTGCCTGCTCCATCACCGGCAAGGTCCGAGGACACTACGACCTCGCCAGCCTGGTCGACGAGGAGGTGAGGCGGCTCGACCGCGAGGGCGCGACCGGCGACAACGCACGAGTCATGGTGCTGGCCTCCGCCGGATTCCTGCTCAACAGCCTGCTCGCGGAGCTGAGGCGACGAGGGATGCGGTTCTACAACCCCTACGCCCTCGCCCGAGGTGATTGGAACCCGCTGAAGACGGCCCACAGGCACATCGGATCCTTTTTCGCCATCAGTAACGCGATGTCGGACTCGATCTCAGAAGGCGCACCGGATCCTTCTGAGCCTCGCATATGGAGGTGGGGCGAGCTGCACGACTGGGCGAGCATCTGCGCCGCGAAGGACCTGTTTGTGAAGGGAGCCAAGACACGGCTGATCCCCGAGTGGGCGAAGAAGCGCCCCAGGGCCATCATCGACAAGGCCGACCTCGCCCGGATCTTCGTGGACCCCGGCTTCGTCGCGAACTACCTCCTGCCGATGGTCCGCGACCCGCACCTTGAGCAGAAGGCGCTCGACTGGCTCGTGGCGCACATGACGCCGGCCAACGCCGCCCGGCTCCGCTACCCGATCCAGGTGGCCCGCAAGGACCTTCGAGCCCTGACGACCGAGCCGAGGCTCATCGTCGGCACCATCCACAGTGTGAAGGGAGGCACCGCCGGCAGCGTGTTCCTAGCACCAGACCTCCTGAAGAAACACCACGAGGAGTTTACGCAGTCACCAGACGGCCATGACGAGATCATCCGCCTGATGTACGTTGGCGCGACAAGGGCAAGCTCGCGGCTCTTTCTCTTGGACCCAGCCCCGAAGTACCGCCGCAAGAGGCAGTACGCAGACCTGTGAAGATCGAAGACGAGCCCCGAAGCGGGTGCATCCCCTACCTTATCGTGGCACTGCTCTGCCTCATGGCATCGCAATGCACCGCCGCCATCCGAGAAACCCTGTAGCCCAGAAACCATGAGCAACATCAACGACCTCAGCCGGAGGGTGGCCCGCATCGAGGCCGCGCTCGCGAAACCGATCCTCCCTGCGATCAACCCGCCTGACCCTCCGCAGCCGCCCGACCCGCCCGAACCGCCGGACCCGCCCGAGCCGGTGCCCGGAGAGTTCAAGGCGCTTGACTGCATCGACAACGACGTCGAGACCAACAAGCTGGTCAGGTTGCCGGCGCTCAGGGAGAGCCGCGCTGCGCGTGAGGACGTCGGCACCCTCGGGGACATCCGCGCCAACGACTGGCAGACCGGCGAAGACCTCGTGTGGCAGAACAAGGAGTCGCTCGTCCCGCAGGGCTACGCCCAGTGGTCTTCCAATATGCACCGAGGCGAGCTGAAGCGCCGAGGCGGCAGCTACGAGTGGCGGAACATCGGCGTGACCGCCGCTGAAGACGCGCGACAGCTCAAGTGGGGCACCCGCGAGTACAACACTCCCGACCGCTCGTTCATCGACTGCGACTTCACGGAGATCACGCAGGAGCACGGCCTGTACGTCTCCAACAGCGGCAACACAAGGCTCGATGGCTGCACCTTCCTGCGTGTCGGGAGCCAGGGAGCGCAGTGGGCATATCGACCGCTGCCTTACCAGCAGTACGACGGCGACAATATGCCGTACGACGCGGAGCCAGAGCACATTGTGCTCGACTCGCACTTCGTCGACTGCGCCGATGGAGGCACCCGACCGAGCTTCAACCTGACGTACTTCAGCCCTGGCACCTCAGAGTTCCCCGGCTCGATTGCCATTGAGGACAGCAGCTTCGTCTGCCGGTGGGACGAAGAGCGGTCAGGCAAGCGAAGCACCGGCGGCCTCGTCGTCACGCCCTCGCAGGGGAACGAGCCGCTCGCAGGGCAGAACATGATGCGGGAGGTGTTCCTGAAGAATTGCCTGTTCGACTTCACGGCAGGCGACCGCGCCCTAGCCGAGCTGCGCTCGGTGGACGAGGTCGTCTTCGAGGACTGTGCGTTCATTGCTCGGGATCACAACTTGCCCTTCATCAGCGTCGACAAGGACTACGGCAACCTGGACGGCACGAAGACCAAGCGCATCGTGTTCCGCAACTGCCGCAGCAAGGGCGTTCGGCTGAACATCCTGCTCGCCGCCAACGCTCAGGGGCAGCAGCAGTCCGTCAAGCACGACATCGACTGCCCCGGCGGAGAGCTTGTGTTCGACGGCATCACCGGCCAGCCGATCGGGTGACCGACTTGTGGATCGGTATCGACCCCGGCAAGACCGGCGGGCTGGTCATCCTCGACAGGGGTGGCCGGCTCGTCGGGCACAGCCTCATGCCGGTGGTGGGCAAGGGCACGAAACGCTCCCGACCCAGCCTCGCCCTGCTCCTCCGTTGGCTAGAGGCAACCCAGGAGGGCATCAGATACCGAGACGCCGCGACACCGCACGAGACCGTGACCGTCGCCATTGAGCGCGTCTCCTCCGCTCCGAGCGACGGAGTGGTCTCGGCCTTCAGCTTCGGGCGCAGCCTCCAGGTCTGCTTTGACTTCGCGGAAGCCATCGGTGCCGCTACGGTCGAGATCAGCCCGAAGGACTGGCAGCGCACGTTCCTCCGAGGGCACCGCAAGGGCAGCCGCGAGCAGATCAAGGCGAGCGCCGCACTCGTCGCTGGCGAGCGGTGGCCTGAGCTAACGGCAGACCTCCAGGTGAAAGCTCGGTGGGGGCTCGCGGATGCTGCGCTTATTGCTGCGACGGCTCGGCTTGCCAGCCTTACGCCGCCGAGCAGTTGCTAGACTCCTTGCATGAACACGACCAGCCTCAGAGTCGAAAGACGGGATGTGGCAAGCCTATCCTGTGACCCGGCCAACGCGCGGACCCACTCAGAAGCAAACCTCGACGCCATCAGGCGCAGCCTGCAACGCTTTGGGCAGCAGAAGCCCATCGTCGTGGACTCTGCCGGTGTTGTGCGAGCCGGGAACGGCACGCTCGAAGCTGCGCGGTCCCTTGGGTGGGAGGAGCTGAGCGTGGTCGTCTCTGACCTCTCAGGAGACGAGATGACCGCCTTTGCCATTGCGGACAACCGCAGCGCGGAGCTGGCCGAGTGGGACGCAGAGGTCCTCGCAGCAACTCTCCAAGCACTGGAGGAGGCTGAGGTTCCGATGGAAGACACTGGCTTCACGGCAGAGGAACTTGCGGAGGTCAAGAAAGCGGCAGGCGTGGCATCGGCAGGCGACGTCGTCGAGGACGAGGTGCCGGAGACGCCGGACGAGCCGATCACGAAGGTGGGCGACCTCTGGTTACTTGGTAAGCACCGCCTTCTGTGCGGAGACTCGACAAAGGCAGATGATGTCGAGAGACTCATGAACGGCGACAATCCAAACATGATGGTCACCGATCCGCCGTATGGCGTGAACTACAGGCCAGCCTGGAGAGACAAGGCACTAGGCGACAAGGCGCTTGGAAAGGCAAACAGCGACATTATTCAGTCAGACGATGTCGCGGATTGGAGAGGCGTCTGGGGCCTGTTCAAAGGTGACATCGCCTACGTCTGGCACGCATCTGCGTTCACCGACGTGGTTATGGACAGCCTACGAGCGGTAGACTTGATCCCAACCCAACAGATCATCTGGAACAAGAGCGTGCTGATCCTTGGCCGTAGCAGTTACCACTTCAAGCATGAGCCGTGCTGGTATTGTGTCCGCAAGGGCGCGACCCACGACTGGATCGGAGATCGCAAGCAGACCACTGTGATCGACGCGGCTCCTCCGAACCACATCATGTCTGGCTCCAAAGAGGAGCGCACGCCTCACCCGACGCAGAAGGCCCTGGCTTGCATGAGCAACCTGATGCGGAACCATTCAGGCGATGTGTATGACCCGTTCCTTGGCTCCGGCACGACCTTGATCGCCGCTGAACAGCTGGGCCGCTCTTGCTACGGCATGGAGTTGAGCCCGGCCTACTGCGATGTGATCGTCCGCCGCTGGGAGAACCTCACCGGAGAGAAGGCCGTGTTGGCATGAAGACGACGAAGAAATCAGTAGGAGAGCTTCGCTCAGACCCGAGCAACGCTCGGAAGCACTCGCCGCGCAACCTCGAAGCCATCGCTGCCAGCCTGCGAAGGTTTGGGCAGCAAAAGCCGATCGTGGTGGACTCTTCAGGTGTGGTCCGAGCAGGAAACGGCACGCTTGAGGCGGCGAAGAATCTCGGCTGGACCGAAGTGGCCGTCGTTGAGTCCGACCTCAGCGACGACGAGATGACGGCCTTTGCTATTGCGGACAACCGAACCGCTGAGCTGGCCGAGTGGGATGACGAGGTGCTGGTGGCAACGCTTCGGGCCTTGGAAGAGGCTGATGTCCCCCTAGAGGACACCGGCTTCACAGCGGAGGAGTTGGCAGAGGTTCAGAAGGCGGCGGGCGGTCAGAAGACCGGCGAAGTGGTCCAGGACGATATACCGAACGCGGTAGAGGAGCCTGTCGCAAAGGTGGGCGACCTCTGGATCTTGGGAAGACATCGGCTGCTCTGCGGGGACTCAACGAATGAGGCCGACGTGAGTCGCTTGATGAATGCTGGCAAGGCCGACATGGTGTTTACGGACCCGCCGTACAACATTGCGTTCCAGGGAACGATGAGCAACACAACCAAAGATGGGGAGCTTATCCCTCACGTTGGAGCCAACGGCCTGCACGCAGCCATGCAAAACGACAAAAAGACACCAGAGGAGTTTCGAGCATTCATTCAATCCATCGCCTCAGCCATCCGGCAGCACTGCTCTGGGGCATACTACATCTCTTTCAGTAGCGGCAATTTGCACGAACTGCTAACTCCTGTCTCTGATTCAATCGGGTACAAGTCGATTGTCATTTGGGTCAAAAACCAGTCGCCTATGGGTGGTGGAGCATATCGCCGCCGATATGAACCCATCGTTTATGGCAACTTCTCTGGTGACTTCTTCGGCACTCCGTATTCAGAAGATGATGTTTGGGAGTTCGATCGAACAAACAAAAACGACCTGCACCCAACAATGAAGCCCGTTGCGCTGGTGGCTAACGCCATCGAGCACGGATCCGGCCCAGAAGGCTCTGTCCTTGACCTCTTCCTCGGATCAGGCACGACCTTGATCGCCGCCGAACAGCTTGGCCGTTCCTGCTACGGCATGGAGCTGAGCCCTGCGTACTGCGATGTGATCGTTCGCCGCTGGGAGAACCTCACCGGAGAGAAGGCGGTCCTCCAACAATGAGCAGCGAAGCAAGCCAGCCCAGCCAGATGCGTCTTGCTCGCATCTCGGTTCATCGCCTGACCCACGACCCCGACAACGCTCGCGCCAGAGGGCCTCGTGCCGTCGAAGCCATCGCTCGGAGCCTCGATGCCTTCGGTCAGCAGAAGCCCATCGTCGTCACCGAGGGCGGAGTCGTCATCGCTGGCAACGGGACCCTCGACGCTGCCAAGATGCTCGGATGGGAGGCCCTGGAGTGCCAAGTCGCGGACCTGTCCCCGGCTCAGGCACGAGCGTTTGCTGTGGCAGACAACCGCACGGCAGAGCTGGCGTACTGGAACGACGCGCAGCTCCTTCGAGCCCTGGACGCCGCTCAGGAAGCCGAGATGCTGGAGGCGACGGGGTTTGACGAGGCGGACCTGGAAGGCATCAGGAGGGCACTGGAGGGCGATGGTGAGGACCCAGAGGGCACCGTGCAGACCAGCGGCAAGGGCGAATCTGAGCTGTCAGGTTCGACCGCGCAGTGTTTTGCCACTACGGTAGTGTGTCACACCGAGGAAGGCGCTGAGGCCGTGCGCCAGTTCGTAAAGGATGGCGACCTGGGCCGAGCTTCGGCCATCCGGCCCAGAGCCCTATGAACAAGCGAGGAGAGGATGAGTCCTCGCCCACCGGCGGGATCTGTGGAGCGAAGAACCGCGCAGGCGGAATCTGCCACGCCAAGGCCATGCCCAACGGGCGCTGCCGCAACCACGGTGGCAAGAGCCTCAGCGGGCTCCAGGCCCCGAACTTCAAGACTGGGCGTTACTCCAAGGCGCTCCAGAAGCTCGACGACGACTTCAGCGACCGAGTGAACGACCCGAAGCTGCTTGACCCAAGGCGCAGCATGGCGGTGCAGGAGGCCACGATGGCTCGGCTCGCGGATCTTGTGGAGCAGGCCGACAGCCCGGAGTTCCGGCAGGGCGTCAAGACTCAGCTCCGCGAGGGCCTTGAGAAGATGAAGGAGGACCCAGCGGAGGGTCTCTCGATCCTTCGCCGGCTGACCGGCTACGTCGAGCGAGGCGTGGAGGAGAGCCGGGCGCTGCTCGGGATGCACGAGGCAGCGGACAAGCTCAACAAGAGCCAGATCCGATACTGGCAGACGGCCATGCACGCGGCTCGGGCGATCAGCCCTGAGGAGTTCATGGCACTCATGTTCCGCATGGCGGACATCATTGAGACGGAGGTGGACAGAGATGCAGCGAGACGGATTCTGGAGCGCACGGACCATGAGGTCTGCGGAGGAGCCCTGGGTCTCACCAGCGGCAGTGGAGAAGCTCAGGAGGAGGCTCGGGACTAGCAGCTCCACACCTGACCCTGCCGCGACGGCAGGCCCTTTCTGTGTACAGTATCGCGATCTTGAAGACGATGAGCCTGGAGACGGGTGCCTGCGCTTCGTGCGTGAAAGGCTGGGCCTGCGGCACCCGAGGACAGGCGGCCTCCAGATGTGGAGGTTCCAGCGGGACCTGATCCGCGCGGTGTACCGCCGCCGGCGGGTGGCCGTGACCTCTAGCCGATCCACCGGCAAGACGCACGCTCTCGGGCATCTCGTAGCCGCCTTCCTCTTCCAAGAGCCAAGCCGCGTGCTCGTCATCAGCCCGACGATGCGGCAGGCGCAGAAGGGCGTGCTCGGGGAGGCCAGGGCGGCCATCGCAAACGCGACGACAGAGCTGCCGCTGGAGGTGAACAACGCCAGCGAGATCCGCATCGACGAGCGGCACTGGTGCCTTGCCCTGCCGAGCCGCGACCCAGACGCGATGCGTGGCTTCCACGCGAGCCCGGCAGTGCCCGGCGACCCCGACGCCGATACGATGTCCGAGGAGGACCTCGCGTGGCTGGCGGAGCAGGGCGACGACGACAGCACGAGGCTACTCGTCGTGGTGGACGAGGCCGCCGGCGTCAGCACCGAAGCGTTCCGCGTCCTCGACGGGATGCTGACGAAGCCGAACGTCTACTTTGTGATGACAGGCAACCCGACCCTCGGTGCCGACGAGGATCACGAGTACGTCCGAGCGTTCCGCGACGGCAGCCACTGGCACCGGATCCGAGTCAGCAGCTTAGACCCGGACAAGTTCCCGGCACCCTCAGGTGTCGTGTACGACTCGGTCTACCATCCGGTGCCGCAGTACCTCGTGCAGTCCACCGACATCGAGGCCGCCCTGAGGCAGTACGACGAGGACGACCCGATCCTGCTGGCGGACTGGGGAGGCACCTTCCCGAGCGGCAGCACCGATTGGAACGTGGTGCCCAGGACAGCCCTGGAGGCGGCCCTCGGGACGAAACGTCAGAACCTCCGGCCCATCGGCCCGAGGATGGGCGTGGACATCGGCACGGGGAACCCAGATATGTGCGTGGCCTCGCTGTTCGTCGACGGCGAGAAGCGCCAGGAGCACCGATTCGCTCCGAGTATGGATGACCGCGAGGGCCAGATCACCATCGCGACGACGATCCTCGCGCTGGCGGAGAAGTGGGGATCTGAGGTCGAGGGCACCGGCCCTGGCAACTCGACCTGGGACGGCAGCCCGATCCCAGGCGACCGCATCAGCATTGACGACTCAGGGCTCGTCGGCGTGTGCGACATCCTCGCGAGCCGAGGCTGCCTCGTCGACCGAGTGAACTTCGCCCGAGGCGCGAGCGGCCAGTGGCGCGACCTCGTCGGGACTCAGCGATGCGTAAACCAGCGCACGGAGATGCACTGGGTCGCCCGCCGTGGCCTTCAGGAGGGCGTCTTCGTGATCCCGCGACAGTTCACCCGCAGCTGGTCCGAAGCGACCTGGACGCTGTACGAGCGGTCCTGGGACAGCAAGGGGCCGGTGCTGAAGCTGGAGCCGAAGGAGAAGGTCGTGAAGCGTCACGGGCACAGCCCTGACACGTTCGACGCCGACATCCTGGCGATGCGCCTGCCGGCTCGGGACAGCATCATCCGGCAGGAGGGTCCGCCGGTGCTCACGCCTCACAGTGGGCAGCCGGTGCGGAACGGGCGGCTGCGCCCGACCAAACTGAAGGGAGGCCGCCGGATCGGGTGAGCCGGCGACCTCCGCTGCTGCGCCCGGAGGCGATCAGGCTTGCTCGATGACGTGGATGTCGTCGATCGGCCACTCGATCACGAAGGGCTCGTAGCCCTTGCAGATGTGCAGCCCCGTCTCGCGGAGCCAGACGTGACCCTCGCGAGTCTCGATGCCCTTGTGGCGGAGAGGGTTCCTGATGACCCGGAAGGTCCCAGCGCAGCCGATGACCGGAGCCTCGACAAGGGAGCCAACGGTCGGGCGCTTCTCAGCGCCGGAGAGGAAGGAGAGGGTGGGGGAGCAGTTGCTCATGGGAAGCCTCCTGAGGCTGGGGGGGGGGGAAGGCCGAGGGCTGATTCCCTCGACACGCATACTGTCGGCAATCCCGCAGGATTCCGCAAGCCTCTTTTCCAAAAATCACCAGACGGAGACCTCGATGTCGTAGACAGTGCCTGGATCGGCGCTGAGGCTCGACTCCAGGATCCCGATGCCGAGGCCCGAGCCGAACGCAGCTCCCGCGAGCGTGACCGTCTGCTCGATGTAGCCGGAGCCGGAGTGGTCCGAGGCCACGAGGCGGTAGTCGCCCTCCGCCTCCCATTCGACGAGGGCGACCTGCACGAAGCCGATCCCGTCGATCCAGACCCTGACGTTGCAGGTGCAGGGCGCAGCCGCGTCGATGCGGAACCAGTCGCGGGTGCCGGGGTGGCCGTTGGCGTTGATGGTGTCGCCGCCGAGGGTGCCACGGACGCGCAGGACGGATCCCGGCGTGAGCAGGAGGGGCAGCCGGTCGGGCGTCGTCACGGTGTCGTTGGGCTCCTGCTCGTAGGCGTCAGGAGAGCCGCCTGGGCCTCCGCTGCCGGAGCCCGGCCCGGAGCCCTCGCCCACAGGCGAGCAGGCCGGCAGGAGGAGAGCGGCGGCTGCGGCAAGCCACAGGGCAACAGTGGCGAGAATGGCAAAGGAATCAGGGTCAGAGTTGCGGTGCTTCATGTCGATGTGTTGGTTGAAGTGAGGGCCAGCGGCAAACGCGCCGTACCTGACTCCGTTCATCGACAGGTTTCGGGGGCAACCTTTGCCAGAAAGGACAGAAAGTTCAACCCAGCCAGGGCCGATCAGGCGATAAGAGCAGCATGAAGATTCCCGACTACATCAAGAGGCAGGTGCAGGTGGAGGCCGAACTTCACGAGACCCGAGCATCGCTGATCGGAGAGGCGTTCCTTCTTCGGGCGTATCACCCGACCGGCGGCAAGGAGGACATCGACTTCTGCCAGCGAGCCGCGCAGTACATCAGCGGCGTCATGGACGTCGTGAAGCAGGGTCACGCCAAGCAGCTCCAGCGCATGATCGACCGAGACCGCGCTGGTGAGTCGAGCACCATCGCTCGGCTCAGCCGCTCCGAGTGGCAGCTTTGCCTGTGCGCCCTCAACGAGGCCGCCGGCTTTGTCGTCGATGTCCTCGACGGGCACCCAGACGAGATGCCGGAGGTCGAGGCCAAGCTGGAGCGATTCCGCATGGCGAAGCAGCACCTCGTTCGCGCTGAGATCAGGACGATCCTGAAGGCGACGAAGGAAATGTGCGCCGACGTCGGCCTGCCCGTGGCTGCTCTGCTCGACTTCGGCCCGACGAGGGAGATGATCGAGGAGACCTTCGACGCAGCCCGCAGGGTCGGCGTCAAGGAGGCGAGCCTGCAGCGGATGCTGAGAGAGTTTTCCGCTGGCAGCGCCGAGGGCGGCGACGCCTCGTGATGATGGTCAAGTGGCACGGGCACAGTCCGCGACCGGGCGTCGAGGGCATAGTCCGCATTGAGGCCAAGGCCAAGGGCAGCAAGAAGAAAGAGGTCTTGTGGGCACAGCCGGTGCTGACCGGTCGCCGCAGGACCGCTGTACGCCGAGCCCTTCGTGTCCTGCACGAGGAGCTGACGGAGAACGACTACTACGGCGTGCGCTATGAAGCGCCGCGCATCACCTACGAAGCAACAGAGGACCTGACATGAGCGAGCACGAGAACCAAGAAGACCAGCCGGCCCGATCCTTCGACGAGATCCTTGAGGAGCTGCTGTCCGCCAAGGACGGCAACACGGATGGGGCAGGAGCGATCTACCTCGACGACGACGGCATCCACGGACGGCTCCCCGAGAACGTCCGCAAGACGCTCCTGGCGGCCCTGGAGCGCAACAAGACAGGCAAGGGCAGGAAGTCGATGATCCGGCGCGAGGCGCTCCGCGCGAGCCGCGACGTCGTCACGATGCTGCGAGCGCAGCTTATCAGCCGCTGTGAGCTTCTGGAGCGCACGGCGGAGTGGACCGAGGCCGAGGCGGTGATGTTCGTCGAGATCGCGACAGCGGCCTCCTGTGCCCGCCTGAAGGAAGAGGTGGCGCATCACGCAGCCATCGACGGATACTCGTCGGGCGGCAAGAACCTGCTCGACCTGTCGGCGGACGAGTACCTTGCCTTGGTGGAGGACGCGCACCTTGACGCGCAGGACCGCGTGGGGAGCGTGCTGAGCCAAGGCCGCAGAAACCACGAGCGCCTCGAACGGTACACCGGCGTGATCCATGCGCTGTCAGCGCCTGAGTAAAGATGGCCGCCTTTTACAACGAAATCGACCCGTTCGCAGCGCAGTGGCTGCGGAACCTGATCGACGCGGGGAACATCGCCCCCGGCGTCGTGGACGAGCGTTCAATCTGGGACATCGCACCTGAGGAACTTGATGGATACACACAATGCCACTTCTTCGCAGGGATCGGAGTCTGGAGCCACGCCCTGCGATCCGCAGGCTGGCCCGACGACCGACCTGTCTGGACCGCCTCCTGTCCGTGCCAGCCTTTCAGCAGCGCAGGCAAGGGAGCAGGGCTTGCTGACGAGCGGCACGCATGGCCTGCCGTTCTTTGGCTCGCTCAAGCACGACGCCCGCGCACGATCTTTGGCGAGCAGGTTTCAAGCAAGGACGGCCTCGGCTGGTTCGACATTGTTCAATCTGACATGGACCGAGAGGGCTACACCGTCAGCGGCCTTGATACCTGCGCTGCGGGCGTCGGGGCTCCGCACAGGCGGCAGCGACTGTATTTCGTGGCCGACGCCGTGTTCACGAGATCACAAGGACAGCTGGACCAACTTCGATCCAGAAACCCAGCAGTCCAAGTCGCGCCTAGCGGTTCCCGCAAGTCGAGCTGCGTGGCCGACCCCGACAGCGCGAGATCACAAGGACACAGGACAGGCTCTGGACCTAGAGCACCTAGTGAAGAAGTCTCGGCTGGCGGGACCTGCGGGAGTAGCACGTTCTGGGATTGTGCGGAGTGGGTCTACTGTAACGACCCGAGCGGTCCCCGATGGCGTCCGATTGAACCCGGCTCTTTCCCGTTGGCTGATGGGATTGCCGCCCGAGTGGGACGCCTGCGCGCCTACGGCAACGCCCTCTGCGCTCCGCAAGCGGAGGCGTTCGTGAGAGCTCGCATGGACATTGAGGTGACCGCATGAAACTTGAGAACCGCAAAGGCGAGAAGAACGGCATGGCCCGCCTGACGGCCCAGAGTGTCCGCGCGATCCGCAAGCAGGCCGCCCAGGGCGCGACCCTAGCAGCCCTCGGGCAGAAGTACGGCGTCAGCCATGTGGCGATTCATTACGTCGTGACTCGGAAGACATGGAGGCACGTAGACGAGAAATCGGAAAAGGGACTTGCGGAAACGGACAGCAAAGCCGAAGGTTAGGAGGTCGGGGGAACGAGCCCTCGACGACCCTGACAACTCGAACCCAAGAACGCGATGACCATCATCCCCGCTGACGCTTACACCGGCCAGACGGACATCCTTCTCGCGGATGGCACCGTCGTCTACCAAGACGGCATGAGCCGCTGGCACGCTGTCCTCCCCGGCGGCAAGGAAGTCTACCTCGGACAGCGCCGCGACCTCAGCCCGAGCTACGGACTCAAGGACGGCGGCTACGACTACGACTTCTACGCCGCTCGCTGATCCCGCTCGACCCACAACAGGCCGCCCTTGACGGGGCGGCCTTCTTCGTGCCCTGGAGGCCCGCTCCCAAAAGAATCCGAAAAAGACCTTGCGGAAACGAGCCGAAGAGCCGAAGGTAGGTGTGTCGAGGGAATCAGCCCTCGCCAGCAACCCCTACGAACCGATGACCGACACCACTAAGACCGCCGACGCCGCACTCGCCCAACACAACTTCGCGATCGAGCAACTTGCCCAAGCCATCCTCGACAGCCGCGACGGTTGCTACGGAGCGAACTGGAGCCAAGCCGGAAGCGCTGCACACGTCCGCGCAATCCTCGCGCAAGCCGCTCTTGCCGCAGGAGCCATCACCGAAGAGCAAGCCGCCGCGCACGGTGCCTGATCCCCTTCCACCTCTCTAGCAAGATCCCATGAACGACCCCTTCCGCCAGATCATCCTCACCGCAGCCGACCGCAAGGCCGACGACCGCCAGAAGGCCGAGCGCCAGGAGCGTGACCGCCAGATCCACGGACTTCGCCTCACCAGCGCCGAGCGCCGCTGGTGCTGCATTGAGTCCCGCACCGTGACCGGCATGAATCTCCTCACCCGCTCGACATGGTGGGACCTCCTCGATCACCTGGATCATGTGGAGAGCTACCCGCACCGCTACGGCACGAGCCCCAGCCGCCGCCGGAGCTACTGCAAGCGCATCCGCGCCAAGATCCAAGCAGCCATGAGCAGCAAGCCGGAGGTGCTCTGATGCCTCTTCCTGAGCGACACGACCCGACCGAATACTGGTGCGAGCACGAGGCGCATGGCTTCCTGTTCTCGTGGACCCAAGACCGAGACAGCGACATCGAGGAAATCCAGAACACCGAGTTGCTGGACGACTCCCTAGAGTCGTGCTGGGTGCTCCTCTCCCGGCTCTGCCCGGTGCAGCGAGCCGAGATCCGTTTCAACTATCCGCACGCAGGAGAGGCGCTCGTGGCGGCTGTGGAGAGGCACGAGGCCGGCGAGGTCAACCCGGACCCGCACGACACCTGCCCGAGTCACAGTCACTTCGACATCCGGCGAGCAGCGGAGGGCGCTGCGGAGCTGGTCATCGAGGCGGAGGACTTTGACCTCTGAGGATTTCCCAGGCAGAATCAGAAAAAGGGCTTGCGGAAACGAGCCGAAGAGCCGAAAGTAAGTGTGTCGAGGGAATCAGCCCTCGCCAGCAACCCCTACGAAGCAATGACTGCCAACCACCCCGGCCCCTCGATTCGGATCCCCTCCTTCTGCTGGAACGCGATGGCGCGTACTGCGCTGACCTACCTCCGCGCGGAGTCGATCTTCGACACGGCCTCCTGCGAAAACGTCCCCGCCGTTGAGGTTTACCGCCGCGCTCGCGGCATCAACGTCAACTGGAAGTTCGCAGACCTCGTCGAGGGCAAGTCCCGCACGGTGTTCCTGCGCTCGGTGCTCACCGACATCTGGGACATCCTTGAGTGTGACGGGTACAGCCGCGCTGCGGAACGAATCCTTGAGATCCGCTCCGAGCTGGACGACGCCATCAGTGCGATGGAGCGCGTCACCCAGCGCTGATCGCCCTCCGCCGCCCTCGGCCAAGGCCGCCCTCACCGGGCGGCCTTTTTTCGTTGACGCCGGCCCAGCGGCCCAGGAGGGTGGCCGCATGGCCTACACGACCCTGACCGCCAGCACGCTCGTCTCGGAGATCCCCGACATCCTCAACGGAGTCACCTCCAGAGCGGTCCCGTGCTCGCTCCTGACAGGCCCAGGCAGCCCAGCGAGCCTGAACACGGCCTTCGTCGCAGCGTGGGCGTTCGACCTCTCTGAGACGCTCAGCGTGACCGTTCCGATCCCCCCAAGGGCGGACATCACGGCGGCCCCGTCCCTCCAGGTCGCGCTGATGCCCCTGACGACGGAGACAAGCAAGGAGGCCGCCCTCACCTTCGCGTCAGACACCGTGACGGCGAGCGCCAACCCGGTCGCGGGCACCGGAGCGCAGTCTGCCGCCTCGGGCGACATCGCCCTTGGGGCCACGGCAGGCACGCTGCAAATCGTGACGATCCCTCTGAGTACGGCAGTGTACGCCTCCGCAACGGCAGGGCAGATCGTGGGGGTGCTCACGCGAACAGCCATCGCGGACGGTACGGAGCTGACCGGGCAGGTCGGCGTCGTGGGGGCAGCCTTGATCTACACGATCAACCGCTGAGAAAATCTAGAGTTTGCGCGTGATTCCAGCAGGCGCGAGGGGCCTCCTAGGCGCTGTGATCGCCCACGAGTCCTCTGACGCAAGGTCCCGAGACCGACTTGAGTGGCACCGCGCAACTCGTGCGGAGCCTCTCTGGAAGGCCAAGGCAGGCAGGAGTCTGCTACAGAAGGTGGCCGCTCAGACGGGCGAGGGCCGGTTCTTCGACGACACCGGCAAGCTGCGGGAGGGCGCGAGCGAGCTTCTGAGCGTCGTCGGCAGCAGCGACCTCTATAAGCTGGCGAACCCAGTAGCCGATCGCGAGGAGTCGGATCGCCCCTACGAGGAGAACGTCTGGGTCCGAGCAGGCATCAAGGCGATCAGCGAGGGCTTCGTGCGGATGCCGCTGCAGCTCTACCCTCAGGAGCCGGACCAGGGCGTCGAGCCACTGGCCTCGCACCCGCTCCTCGACCTGCTCGCGGACCCGAACCGCGTCATGACACCGACGCAGTTCTGGAGGGCGCACGCCATCAACATGAAGCACGATGGCGAGTGCATCTGGTTCATGATGGACGAGAACGGCGACCCGGTGCAGAGCAACGCTCAGACGCGCCTGCTCGGGGCGATGCCGGCCAGCGTGGTGCCTGTGCGAGGCAGCCTTGTCGAGATCCAGTACGACGCCGGCGGGATGCCCGCGACGTACCGCTACACGACTTCCTACAGCCGGCAGAGCAGCAAGGTCAGCCCAGCCTTCCCCGTGGGCTCGGTCGTCCACTACCGCGACTACGACCCCTACAACTTCGCACGAGGTCTGGGCGACGTTGACTCCCTGGAGCGGGAGACTGACCTCTACTTCCAGGCGTTCCGCGCGATGGACGCCAGCGTCCGCAACGGCGGGGACCCTGGCGGCTTCATCATCTACGACCACGAGGTGGACGCTGCGGAGATGCAGCGGCGGCAAGAGCTTGCTGACGACGAGTTCAGCGGCCCGAATCAGCGCCGCATGAAGCTCTTGCAGAGCAGCGCCAAGTTCGTGCCGAACCCGGTGAAGCCGAGCGATATGCAGTACGAGACGCTGCTGACTTGGCTGAGGGACAGCATCCTTGCCGGCCTCGGCGTCCCGCCTCCTTGTGTGGGGGTGTACGACAACGCGACCTACAACAACGTCGAGACAGCGCACAGGGAGTTGTGGACCGGTCCCAACGGGATCCTGTCGCTGGCAAACAGCACAGCGGACGTTCTGACGAATGATCTGCTGCCCCGGATGCTGCGGATCGGCAGCCCGCAGGGGACCGTCGCCTACTTCAACAGTAGCCACATTGAGGCGCTCCAGCGCGACGTGGGCGAGCAGTTGGAGCGAGCTGCAAACATCTCCGCCAAGGGCATCGGTGTCTCGTACAACGAGGTGCTTCAGCAGCAGGGCGTCGAGGTTGAGCAGCCGGAGAAAGGCGACCGCAAGTGGGGCCTCGCCACGCTCATCGACCTTGACGCGCCTGAGCCTGCGCCGGAGTCTGCGCCGGAGCCCCAGGAGCCCGAGGACGACGACACCGAGCAGGCCAGCCGCACGACTCTGGCCGACAAGGAGAGGGTCGACGAGGTGTACGCCGCGTGGCGCAAGGTCGTCAACATGAGTGCCAGCAGCCTTGAGGCGTGGGGCGAGACCGAGTGCAGCCGCAAGGCTTCGCTAAACCCTGGAGCCGTCATCAAGCGCAACGTGGCGCTGATGCGGAAAAAGAAGTCCGAGTGGGGCACCCGCGAGGTCAAGGCCGCCAACAGGGCAATCTCGTTCATCTCGCGGATGCGAGGGATGCCTCGGGGCAAGCCCGTTGGAGACTGCCCGAGCAAGCGCGACATCTCGCTGAAGAACTGGGGATACGACCCCGGATCGGGCCGCAACAGCCTAGAGAGCAACGCCGGCGTCGAAGGGTGCTGCGGAGAAGGAGTGGGAGAGCCGGTGGCCTTGGAACGGGACGCCGGCGAGCTATACGCGCACCTGTGGGATGATGGCGTCGGCGTTGCCCTCACACGCCACGAGGGCCTCGACGACTACGTCGACAAGCCACTATACAGCGCCGCCCTAGAGTGGCTCGAAGACTACGAGAAGGCCCAGCTCGCGAAGCTCCGACGCATCGCCAACGGCAGCTTCCGGCGGCTCAGCATCTTCGACGAGAGCATCAACCCCGAAGGGCTGACGACGACGGCGTGGGCTGCAATCCTCCTGGACGCGCCCAAGTGGGCTGAGAAGCTCGATGTCGCCGTGCAGGCCCGACTTGCGGAGGTCTTCGCGGAGGCGATGCAGGACGCAGCCAGCGAGCTTGGGGCCGGCGTGGTGAGCAGCACCGACCCGACCGTCATCCAGCGCATCGCAACTCAGCGCATCGGGCTCGTCGAGGGCGTGAATAGCGTGACTGAGCGTCGTGTGCGAGACGCCATCGCTGGCGTGTTCACGAAACTTCACCCTCCGGGCAACCTGCGGCAGGTAGTACAGCAGGCACTCCCCGAGCTGACGGAGGAGCTGCGTCGAGTCTTCGGCACGAAGGAGGCGCGAGCGGCGACTATCGCAGCGACCGAGACGGGCAAGGCTCAGAACCAGGGCAAGTTCACCCAGTACGAGGCGAGCAACGTCACGAAGATCCGGTGGCGAGCCAGCAACGACAAGTTCACCCGCCCGACGCACATCTCCGCCAACGGCCTCGTCCGCACAATGGGGGAGCTGTTCCCGAACGGCCTGCGCTACCCGCACGACCCGAATGGCAGTGCCAGCGAGGTCATCAACTGCCGGTGTACCTACACCGCCGTGGAGCGCCGAGACGCGCTCGACGACCCTGACATCGAAATCGCATGAAGTACGCCCAGCTCGTCGAGAAGTTCCGCGCAGGCACCGTCACCGATGCCGACCTTGCAGGCGTCAGTGCCGAGGATTGGATGCAGGTACGCCAGGAGGCTGGTGACGGCATCCTGCGCTACGCCCTGACCGATGAGGCATACGCAGCCCCAGACGGCCTGAAGACCGGCGACATGGTCCGCTGGCGAAGCTCCGGCGGCAGCGCCGAGGGCCGCATCGAGCGCATTGAGCGCAACGGGACCATCAACGTCCCCGGTGCCGACTTCAAGGTCAAGGGCACTGAGGACGACCCGGCAGCCCTGATCCAGGTCTACCGAGACGGCGAGCCCAGCGACACTCGCGTGGGTCACAAGTTCTCGACCTTGACGAAGATCAGCAAGGGCAAGGCGAGCTACGGTCGCGGCAAGAAGGATGACGAGGACAAGATGGGCCGGCGGAGCTACGGCTACGTCATGGTCAGCGACGACCTGATCCCGCCCCTCAAGGACAAGGTGATGGCGAGCGCCTGGGACACGAAGGAGTTCGTGTACCGAGGCAGCAACGTCCTCTACGACCACAACATCCAAGAGTCGCGCCCGCCGATCGGCAAGGTGACGGCGATGCAGAAGGGCGTTGAGCTGCGGAGGGGCGGCAAGACCTTCAAGGCCCTGACCGGCGACGTTGAGTTCGCAGACCGAGCGATCTATGACTTCGCTGGCCTCGTCGAGGACCTCGTGGAGGCCAAGCTCCTGAGCAACGGCAGCGTCGGCTTCGACGTCATGAAGATGCGTCCGCCCACCGAGGACGAGCAGGAGACGATGGGTATGAAGCCGTTCTCCGCCGTCATCCAGAAAGCCAACCTGATCGAGTTCTCGATCACGCCGCTCGGGCGCGACAAGAACGCCCGTCTGCTCAGCGCAGACGGCACGGACCTGCTGGAGCAGAAGCTCGCAGAGTTCGCGGAGGCTGGCATCCACGCGGATAGCGTGCTCGGAGAGTTCCGCGAGACGCTGGCCCGAGACCGTGGAACAGCCACGAAGCTCTCGGTCACGGTCCCCGAAATGCCTGAGCCGGAGGCCGAGGCTTCTGTCAGCTGGGACAGCACCGAGATCAGCAACGCGCAGAACCCGATCACCTTCGCAGACGTCAAGGCGCGAGAGCAACTCGACGACCTCCGCACCGAGATCGCTTCGCTCCGTCAGGAGTTGGACGACATCAAGGTCCAGTCCCAGACAGACCTGTACGAGGCGCTGACTGAGCTGAGCGCCGCACCTTCCACCGACGAGCCGGCAACTGGCGACGGCTCTTCGGACCTCTACACCCTCGCCAGAGACCTGGGCTTCACGCCCGACAACTGAACCCAATATGCTCGACGAAAACATCGAGAAGGGCCGGGACGAGAAGCGGCAGGAGTTCCGCACGCTCCTTCGAGACGAGGTCTCGGAGGCCGTCAAGGCCAACATGGTGGACGTCACGAACGCGATGTCCGTCGTCACCGAACGCATGAACCGCTGGGAGGCGGAGCAGGACGCCGCCGAGAAGGAAGGCAGGAAGCACAACCTGCCCGGCTCGATGGAGGAGACCCACGAGGGCGAGACCTACAACTTCGGTCGCGTCTTCCGAGGGCTCACCCTGGGCAACCCCGAGAAGGAGTGCCCGATGGAGCTTGCCATGTCGCGCGAGCTGTACGACATGGGCACCGTGCCGGACACTGCGGGAGGCTTCCTTGTGCCCACGCAGGTCTTCGAAGACCAGATCATCCCGCTCCTGCGTCCGCAGGTGATCGCGATGGACCTTGGCATCACGCAGCTCCCCGTGACGGGCGCTGGTGTCGTTGAGATCCCCCGCGAGGTCAGCGGCCCGGCGGTCGACAACGTGGCCGAGAACGCCGCCAACACGGCGACGGACCTCAGCTTCGGGAACCACCGCCTGGAGCCCCACTGCGCTCAGTCCTACGTCAAGGCCAGCCGCAGGTTCCTGCAGCTCGGCGTTGGCGCTGACCAGTTCATCCGCCGTCGCATGGCGGAGGAGCTTGCGCTGAAGTGGAACGAGTGGATCCTGAAGGGCACCGGCGCTGACGGCAACCCGATCGGCATCTACAACACCGCCGGCGTGAATACCGTCGACTTCACCTCAGCGACCTCGGGCTCCGGCGCAGTCGTCACCGCCGACTTCTACACCGATCTGCTTGCGATGGAGGACACGCTGGCTGACGCCAACGCGCTCACCGGAGCGCAGTCGCTCGGCTTCGCCGTCGCCAACCGATTCCTGCGGGCTGCTCGCCAGATCAAGAGCGAGGACAGCACCGCCGATCACCTGGAGATGGGCCGCAAGATCTTCTCGGCAGGCGCTGAGGACTTCATCCTCGGCTACCGCTACCGCCGCACGACGCAGCTTGCTTCGGGCGCTAACACCGAGGCGATCTTCGGGGACTTCTCGAAGGCCGTGCTCGCTACCTGGAACAACCTCAGCATCGAGGCTTCCAACGTCGCGGACGACGCTCTTCAGAAGCGCCAGACGCACATCGTGGCTTACATCGACGTTGATGTGGCCGTCACCCAGCCGACCGCGTTCTGCGTCACGCAGAACCTGGACACCACTAACCTCTGATCGGAGACCATTTCAATGGCTGCAACCGACTTCACCTCAGCAGGCCGCGTGGTCTCGCTAGTTGCCCCGGACGCTGTGTCCGGCGGCGGATCCCTGACGGGAATCGAGCTAGACAGCAAGGGCTGGCGCTGGCTCCATGTCACCATCACCATCGGCACGATGGCGACGGCAGGCGACGGCAGCGTAACAGTTCAGGAGGCCACGACCTCCGGCGGCGCGTTTGCTAACATCACTGGCGCAGCTTTCACGCTGACCGCCGGCGACGACGGAGCTGTCCTGCACGGCATGATCGACCTGGAGCAGCAAAGCCGCTACATCAAGGTGGCAGGCACGGTCGGAGCGACGGGGGCGACGGACATTTCCGTCGTCGGCGTCCTGTACGGTTGCGCCAACACCGCCGAGTACATCGACGCCACCGCCGGTGGCGCTGATGAGCTGGCCTTCACGGTCCTCACCTGATCTTCCTAGGAGGCCCTCAGAGCTTGGCAGGGCTCTGGGGGCCTCTGCTCCCCACACCTGCCCGCAAGACATGAACAAGTTCCAGCAAGTCCCTGGCCGTGAAGGCTTCTACCGCGTCCTGCGAGGCCGCGCTCTCCACTGGCCGTCCCAGGACGGCAAGCCCATGATCTGGGCACGAGCCGGCGAGGTCGTCGACCTGCGCTCGCCGTACCTGTGCGAGATCGCTCAGAAGACCGGCCAGTATCACAAGCTGGAAAAAGTCGAGGAAGTGCCCGCAGACGCGGCACTGATCGGCATCGACGACATCCCGCACGAGATCCGAAGCAGGCTCCAAGAGTACGAAGCAGGCAAGCCCGCAGACAGCCCTCAACGCTTCACTGAGCCTGCCCGCCAGATCGACTTCTCCGCGCTGCCGAGCGCAGCGCCGGAGCCCGAGGCCAAGCCGAAGCCCAAGCGGAAGGCGAAAGCCAAGGCTCCGGCTCAGGAGTCTCTGCCCGAGCCGCCGGCGGACCTCGCCTACGAGCCGAAGCCGGAGGAGCCCTCTGATGACTGAGCAACTCCGATGGCGAGGCGCGGACTACGTCGTCCTCGTGGGCGGAGAGCCGGTTCGCGTCGGTGGACAGGTCTTCTTCCCAGGACTGCGATACACCGCGACCTCAGCGGTCGTCCAGGCCCACCCTGCCCTCTTCCAGGCCGTGATGCCGGACGAGACGACCGAGGAGCCGGAGACGAGCCCGGAGCCGCTGGAGCGGCTTGGAGACCCCGAGGAGTAAAGCGTGCCGAACCTGACCAACACGCTCCAGCCGATCAACCTGTCCACGGCGGCCCGGATCATCGCGAAGATGGACCTGTCCGACGCTGGGGACAGCCGCACCGCGTTCATCGAGTCGATGATCGAGGAGGTGAGCAGCCAGATCGGGCAGTACCTCGGCCTGCACCTCTTGCAGGCCGAGCGCACTGAGCGGTACGAGGTCAGAAGGTTCTCGAAGACGTTCTCCCTGGACGCAGTCGCGATCACCGGCACGACGACGCTGAAGGTGGCGAGGATTCCCAGCGACCTCGCCACCACGACGGCGGAGACCCTCGACACGACCTACCGGCTGGATGCCCGCACGGGCACGATCATGCTGTTCGACCAGCAGCCCTACGATCCAGCATTCGCAGAGGTGACCTACACCGGCGGCTTTTTCGCCAACACCGGCGAGATCGGCAGCAAGCACGAGTGGCTGACCAACGCCGCTGAAATGCAGGTGCTCTACCGCCTCCAGCGGCAGGACACCCTCGGCGGCAACGTGGACACCTCGCAGGGCGGTGGCACGAGCTTCAGCGCCGGCGAGTACGGTCTGCTGTCCACGGTCAGGAGGGCGCTGCAAGCGCATCGCCGGGTGATCGTCTAATGCCGCTGGAGTTCGACACAGCCAAGCTGAAGCTGGCCTTCAAGCAGGTGCCGAAGCTGCTGAACACGAGCATGAAGGAAGGCTTCGAGCAGATCGGGCTCGACTTTGAGAACCAGATGCAGGGGCAGTTCAGCGGGCAGCTCAGCGGACCCTGGAAACGCAACGAAGGGGACAAGCTCGCCAACCGCTACGGCAACCTCAGGCGCAGCATCCGCAAGCCGGTGACGGGCACGACCCTGAACAACCTGAAGCTGCGAGCCACGATTGGCGACGCCACGACTGCGCCCTATGCCCGGATCCAAGAAGAGGGCGGGACCGTCAGGGCGAAGAAGCCCGGAGGGTTCCTCACGATTCCGATGCCGGCGAACCTGACTCCGACAGGCCGCACGAGGGTCCAGCGGCCCAGGACGGACAAGAGCATCTTCGTGCTGCGCGTGGACCGACGAGCCTTCCTCGTCCGCAAGAGCGCGAGCGGGGAGGGGCTGGAGTTCCTCTTCCTGCTCAAGAAGCAGGTCAAGATCAAGCCGAGGCTCGGATTCAAGAAGACTTGGTTCTCTGAGGAGAACCGGAACAACATCCAGCGCACGCTGCAGTTCCGTATCGACAAGACCCTGAAGGTAGCAGGGCTGCTGTGACGTTTCTGCGCCTCGTCTACCCCGGAGCGGGCACCGAGCGTGGCTTCTCTGGCGAGCTTGCACCGGAGACGCAGCGCGTCGTGCAGAAGGCCGGCGTCGTCACGACGGACGGCAGCGGCGGCCCCGTGTTTGGTCGCGCTATCTACGACACGCCGAAGCGCGAGTACCTGCTCGGTTGGGTGGCCCTGTCCCACGAGGAGGCCCGGAGTATCTACACGCTGTGGGAAGCTGCGGGCAGGGGCACGCTGCCTCTCTACTACACGCCTGACGACGGCGACGAGCCCGTCACTGTGCTTGGCCCAGACGCGCCCTTCATCACCTACCTGACCGCAAACACCGCAGCGGTGGAGTGGCGGCTCACGGAGCAGCGATAATGGCCTACGCCAACAGCACCACGAAGCGCAGCCAAGTGCTGGCGCAGCTTCACGCGAACCTCGCTGCGATCGCACCGCCGACGAACAGCATCGAGGTGAAGCGAGTCCTGACGTATCAAGCGCAGCGCCTCGTCCTTGGCGGCCAGAACCCGGCCATCGCCATCGTGCCGGTGGGCGACCTGAGGCTCCGGGCGCTGACCTGCGACAGCGACGAGTACCAGATGACCGCGCAGATCATCGGAGTCATGCGCGTGGACGCGAGCGCGAACGCCTGGAAGGATAAGATCAGCCTGCTCGCAGGCGACATCCAGCAGACCATCGCCAACGACCGCCAACTGAGCGGCAAGGCGATCTACGTCGAGGTGGAGAACCTCGACATCTCCGACGCCAGCACCGAGGGCTCGCGCACCTTGGCCGTTTGCGTCGTCACCGCCTCAATCGTGTACCGCGTCGGGGTCTCCGACGTCACAACCTAACCGGAGCACCGCTATGCCTCTTCTGACCCGCAAGAAGGTCCTGACCGCCGAACCGCACCGAGTGACCGCGCTACCCGCCGGCATCGGAAACGGGACAGCGGCGACTAACATCCCCCTCGACGCTGTCGCGACCATCGACGCCGAAAGGATTGACCGCAACTTCGCCACATCGTCCCTGACCGCGATCAAGGACCTTGCCGGGCAGAAGGCTGTGGACATCACGTTCGGCCTGGAGATGCGAGGCAGCAACAACGGCACTGCTGAGCCGGACTGGGCCAAGGTGTTGGAGAGCTGCGGGTTCCAGGGCGAGGCGATCAAGTCGATGGACATCGGCGCGATCTCCGCAGGCGGAGGCGGCTCAACGACCTTCAGGCACCTGGAGACGATCACGGGCAGCGTAACAAGCACGACCGCGACCGTCGTAATGGACACCCATAACGGAGCCTCGGAGATCTACTTCTTCAACGAGAGCGGCGCTGGGTTCAACGGCACCGAGGACATCACCGGCAGCGACAGCGGTGCGACCGCGACGACATCCAGTTCCCCGAGCAGCGAGGGCTACGCCTACTGGCCCGCGAGCCAAGTCGAGAAGGTCATCCTGTTTGACGCGACCGGCCTGACCGACGCGCTGGCCGCCGGCGACTTGATCGCAGGTGTGACCTCCGGCGCACGCGGCATCGTGACCGAAGCAGTGAGCCCCAGCCCGAACACGATCGTCGAGTATCGACCCGTCAGAGGCACCTTCGTGACCGGGGAGACGATGCAGCGAATCAGCCCAAACGCTGACGCTGACATCGGTTCGCTGAACGCCAGCAACACCGGCGAGTCGTTCGACCTCATGCCGCCGCTCGCTCTGAGGCTCTACACGGACGGCAAGTCGATCACGGGACGACAGTGCCGTGGCAACGTGTCGTTCAACCTGGAGGTCAACAGGCCCGTCAGAATGGACTTCACGTTCCGAGGCACGCTGGACAGCGTGGCGGACGCGCCCCTCATCACCGGGATCGACTACGAGAACACGGACCCGCCGCTCTGGGAGACCAGCAGCATCGGCTACGCCGACAACGAGACGGCGGCAGATCAGGCAGAGTCCGCTGAACTGGATCCGTGCCTCAAGACCTTGACCATCGACATGGGCAACCAGCTTGTGGACCGCAAGTGCGCTGGAGCCGCAGATGGGCTCGTCGAGGTCTACATCTCTGCCCGCGACGGCTCAGGCACGATGAACGTCGAGGACGCGCTGGAGGCCGACATCGGCTGGCTGACCCGCATCCAAGACAACCAGTGCGTCCGCCTGCGCTGCTCGGTCGGGGCGACGGATGGCAACCGGTTCACGTTCTCGATGCCTGGCATCCAGTTCACGCAGCACAGCGAGGGCGACACGGACGGCATCGTCACGCAGGACATGACGTTCCGTCTAACCGGAGGCAACCTGTTCGACCTGGACACGCCGACGAACCTGACGTCGATCGGCGGCGACAACGAGCTGGTGCTCGTTTACCATACCTCGTGACCGCACGGGGGCGCTGCTAGACGCCCCCCAGGACAGCGGCAGGCCAGATGGGAGCGCCTGCCGCTGTTCGTCCTCCCAAGCTCCCAGACCAAGCTCCCAAGCATGATCATCACCCGACCCCGAGGACGCCGCGAATACGTCCTCGAAGAAGAGCGCGACCTTCCTGAGAACCAGCAGACCAAGTTCCTTCTGGACGACCTGAAGGAGAAGGATCGCGTCCGCATCATGGACGCCCTGCAGATCCAGCTCAGCGACGGGGAGGGCAGCATCGGCGGCGTGGGCCAGCGCGTCTATATCGCCTGCAAGGCCGGCCTGAGGGGCTGGCTCAACCTCAGCGACGAGAAAGGCCAGGAGGTTGAGTGCCCAACGGACAGCAGAGGCGAGATCACGGACGAGGGCCTTGCGCTGCTGCCCTGGGAGGCCAAGCGCGAGCTAATGGACGCGATCCTCGAAGACACGTTCGCGTCGGAGGAGGACAAGGGAAAGTGAGAGCCGTGGCGCGTGGCCTCTTCTTGGAAACTCTACCGGCTTGCCCGGAGGAGTGTGGAGGGCCGCACGCCTGCCTTGACCTACTCCCTGAGGCCAAGAGGCGGCACCGCACGCGCCACGGCTGCGACGAGCCCATCCCTGAGGGCCAGAGGTCCCACTACGCGATCCGTTGCCCCAGGTGCGACGGAGCCGCCGCATACGGCACAGAGTGCGGGATGTGCGGGGACGAAAACCCAGGTTTCGTTCACATGAGACGCTGCCCGGCTTCTCAGGCCAGCCCAGATGTGCTCGCCGCGCTGGACTCGATGACTTGGCTGGCGCAACATCACATCTTGCCGGCGGAGGGCGGACTCGGGGAGCAGACGATCAGCTTCGTGGACTTCCGAGCGGTGTACGAGCGCGAGAAGGCGGAGACGATCCGCGAGCAGCAGAAGGAGGGCTAGGTGGCGGACAAGAACAAGATCACAGTGGAGCTGAGGCTCCGCGACCTCGCCACGAAGGAGCTGAAGGAGTTCGAGCAGAACGCGACTCGGAGTGGCCGGCGAGGCAAGGAGGCGTTCAACAAGGTCGACACCGCCGCAGGCAAACTCGCCAAGCGTCTTGGAGCAGTCGCGGTAGCGTTCGTCGGCATCCAGTCCGCAATCCGTGGCATCCGCGCTGCCGTGACCGCCGGCTTCGGCTTCGTAGAGTTGGCAGGTGACGTTGAAGAGTCACGATCGAAATTCGAGGAGCTGTTCTCGGGGCAACTGCCTGAGGCGAATGCGCAGCTTGAATTGCTGGCGACCAATCTGGGCCGCAGCCAATCAACGCTTCAGAACGCAGCGTCCGACCTGCAGGCGCTAATCCTGCCTCTCGGCTTTTCCGCAGAAGAGGCGGCTGGCCTTTCGTTCGAGATCACTCGCCTGAGCCAGGACGTTGAGTCTTTCAGGAACGTCAAGTTCGAGGACGTTCTCCGCGATATCCGTTCTGGTCTCGTTGGGCAGAGCGAGCCGCTGCTGAAGTATGGCGCGGACATCCGCGAGGCCGCTGTTCAGCAGAAGGCGCTAGAGCTTGGCCTTGCTGACACAGCCAAGGAGCTGACGCAGCAGGACAAGATTGTTGCCCGGCTGTCGATCATCTACGCAGCCTTCGACAAAGACCTAGGCGACGTCCAGAGGACCTCCGACAGCTACGCCAACAGCCTGCGTGCCCTCAGAGAGTCCACAAAGGACGTCCGCATCGAACTGGGCCAGAACCTCATCAAGGAGATCAAGGGCGCAATCGTTGAGCTAGGAGGAGCCGCCGAGGTTACGAACGACTACCGATTCGTCGCGACTGCCGCATCCTTCGTGACCGCTGGCTTCATCCGCGCAGTCGTGAGCCTAATCAAGGCCGGGCGTCAGCTCGCAGATTCCTTCGGCGGATCAGACGGCACGGTGGGATCCCTGAAACGAGTGGGCACCGCAGTCGCCGTCCTCTCCGGTGCCTTCCAGGTGCTCGTGGAGACCATCGTGTTCCTTGGCCGCACGGCCAAGAACAACTTCGAGATCATCGCTCGGTTGGCGTCCAAGAACTTCAGGACCATCGCAGTTGGCCTCGACGTTCTGATCAACGCATTCAACACGCTGGCAGGGTCGACGGAGGTGAGCAACCTCGCCGCCAACTTCAAGGAGACAGGCAGCGTTCTGGAGATTGTGGCGGATGGCGTCAAGGCGAACGCTGAGGCCGTCAAGGACTTCGGGATCGGGATTGCCAGGGCGGGCATCGAGACGGCCAAGCTGAAGGAAGGGTTCGACAACATCAGCACAGCCTTCGGCAAGCTCATCAAGGACAGCAACCTCGACAGGCTGATCCCTGGCCTGCCGGAGTTCGGCGGAGCCCTTGACGCGGCCCTGAACCGAGCCGTGTCGCAGGCAAAGAAGAGCCTCACCGCCCTCGACAAGAGCATCGAAGAGACCGCTGGCGCCTTTGCGAAAGCGACAGAGTTCGCAGGCGCGTTCATCGACAAGATCACCAGCGTGGTAGCCCAAGAGATCAAGTTCGCGAGTGCTACAGCCGGAGCCCAGGATGCGTTCACCGCGTTCGGGGAGAGCCTGTCGGAGTTCAACCTCGCAAGAGGAGCGACCCAGGCGGTCTTCCAAACAATTACGCGAGGGCTCGCGGATGTGACCGACGCTCTTATCGCAGGCGAGTCGTCGTTCTCGGAGTTCGCGCGAGGAGTGGCACGGTCCATCGGCTCGATCATCGCGCAGTTCTACATCTTGCGAGCCCTGAGGGACGGCCTTGGCTTCAGCGCCGGCGGCCTCTTCAGCGGCTTCGGCTTCGGAGACAGCATCAAGGGCCTCGCCAACGGCGGCGTCATGCAGGGCCAGATGAGCAACAGCCTGCCCATCAATGGCTACGCGAACGGAGGCATTGCCAACAGCCCGCAGATGGCGATCTTCGGGGAGGGCCGAGGAGCGGAAGCGTTCGTCCCCCTGCCGGACGGCAAGAACATCCCAGTCAAGATGGAAGGCGGAGGCCAAGGCGTGACCGTGAACATCACAGTGCCGTCGCTGGACCCGAAGACCGCCGCTGAGGTCATCCAGGCAAACTTGCCGACCATCACCAGCGGAGTTGCAAACGCGATCCTGAGCGGGCAGGACCGCAAGCTGGTCCAGGCGGTGGGGCGTGGTTGACCAGACATGGGGCGACGAACTATTCGCAGACGGCGCAACCGCCTACGGCCCCAACCCGAACCTGTACGTCAAGGTGCAGCCGTGGTCGACTCAGCCGGAGACCACTACGGGTTACAGCCTGCGAGTCACGAACGGAGCGCTGACGGACATCTTTCAGCAAGCCCTAGGGCAGTCCAGTGGCGTCGGCGGAGCGATACCGCAGCCCCTCTCGGGCGCAGGCTTCGGCGCAGACGGAGACGCCGCGTGGTTCGTTGAGCGCCAGAACGAGAGAGCCAACAGCAACGTCTCGTTTGCTCCAGCCCTGTACGCCATCAACGGCACGCCCGACTTCGATAGCTTCAAGCAGTTCGGCATCTGCTCGCACGTTAGCGGCGGCACCCTCGTCACGAACACGGGGCTGGGCCGACCCGGCGACTACTACGAAGACGTCAGTGGCCTGTTCCTGATCGAAGAGAAGGAGACAGCAACGCGCCACCGGGTGCTACTCCTTCGTCTGGCTGCAGGTGCCATCACGGTCCTTGGAGATGAAGAAGTCCAAGAGACGGACGAGATCCACGCTCAGGGGAATGCGTTCGACTTCTTCCGCCCTGGAGCCCTTCGCCTCAACGTGCAGGAAGTCGGCGTGCAGCGCCGCGTTCGGGCTTACCGAACCGACCTGACAGGAGTGGAGAGGCAGCTCTTCGGCACGGGCTTCTTCACCTTGTCTGGCCTAGCGGACGGTCGTTGCGGCTTCGGGCTTCAGACCCGCAGGATCACATCGGAGGGCTGCGACTGTGTCGGCGTCTGCAACCTGTTCACCATCCGCGACTCAGGCAACACGGAGCTGATCTTCGCGGACACGTTCGAGAGGTCGCAGCCTCGCCTGGGCCGCGACGTATCAAGCGGCGTCCTCACCGGGCACAGCATCGGCACCGCGTGGGCGGGCGACGGCGAGACTGGATCCTCAAATGTCATCCGCTGCCAGCTTCGACGGGACACAGCTACCGCTGACCGCGTAGTCGCTGGCGAGCAGAACACGGGGTCAAACAGCGGAACAGGGCGGCCCGGTTTCCACATTCACCAGATCCCTCCCTCAGGCACAGAGCAGCGATATCAGGCGACCCTCGTGCGTCTGAATCAAGACCTGAGCACGCGCACCCGCATGGGGATCCTGTCGCGCCTGACCATCCGCGAGCAGGGCACGACAGGCATCTTCGATTGCTCTGGCACTCGCCCAAGTTCCAGCCAGATCAACGGTCGCAACAAGACCGGCTACGCTGTGTCAGTGCTCTATGACGCATCAGCCTCGCCGGTCTGGTCTCTGGAGATCCGACACTTCGAGCCCGCAACGAGCATCGCCTACGAGGGGCAGGTGCTCGCAACGGCGGACCTGACTACTGCTGGGCTCAGCATCGGCACAGCGTTCACCCTTGATGTCGAGACCCGGAACTTCGACGGAGACCAGTTCGGGCAGGGCACCTTCGTGGCGCTCATCGTGAAGGTTGATAGCGTCCAGATTACGCCGACGCCGGAGAACCTTGCGGGCATCCAAGAGCAGGACGGCTACCTCGTTGACACTAGGAGCGCCGCAACGGGAACCAGGGGCGCGTCGGGCATCTTCCTGACCGTCGACGCCCAGAGTACCGGCGGCCCGCTCGTCGCAGCAGGCGCGTTCCAGGCCCTGACCCTCACAGATCCGCCTGTCATCCGCCCTGACGAGCAGGCGTCGGTCCCTGTGAGCGCTGAGGCGGACACGGCCTCCGGGTCGCTGACGATCCCCCTGGACGCGACTGTGCGGGAGACCGTCAAGGCCGGCTACTGGCGGCACACGTTCGAGGGTGGGAAGGAGCAGACCATCGCGAACCAAGCCATAGGTCGCCGCGTGTGGCAGGTCAGCGCCGTCATGGAGCGCGAGCAGTGGGAGGCCCTCACCGCCCTGCTGTCCGCGAACGGGGGCCACACGCCGTTCTCCTGGACGCACCCCTACACCGGCGAGGCGCACACCGTCTTGTTCGGTGACGATACGATGTCGTTTGCCGAGAACGGCGAGGCCGACTACGGCTACAACGCCTCGTTTGAGCTGGTCGAGGTGTTTTCCGCGCAGACCTACAACCCAGAACTCTGACCTATGGCACACGCCCTCATTATCACCGCGAAGCCCAGCGGCGGCTTGACCTACGACGACAACGATGTTGTGCAGGTCCTCGACGGCCACCAGAACCCCGGCTCGGCTGTCACGCCGACCGAGAGCGGGTTCCTGTTCTGCTACA
>Ga0208162_1000048_pt1 | contig 55456 bp, 33 predicted proteins | sample CB_VirMetaG_4_FD_184539 | JGI IMG/M metagenome (GOLD analysis project Ga0208162, IMG submission 184539) | Freshwater to marine saline gradient viral communities from Chesapeake Bay - CB_1508_1M Viral MetaG (SPAdes) (version 4) | ecosystem: Environmental > Aquatic > Marine > Coastal | place: USA... | reverse complement strand
CAAATCCACACATTGAGAGTTCGTTATGCAGACGCATTCAACTCATCAAGTGGAACAGATACCGCAGCAGGTGATGAAGCTCTTAGCCCATTCAAAATTGCTGAAGGTTATTCTGGTGCAGCTGACGATAAAGCAGCAGCAACATCAGCACTTGAAGGCGCTCGTGGTAACAGACTAAGCATTCAGATCTTAAAGCAAACAGTCGAAGCCAAATCACGCAAACTAAGCGCACGTTGGACATTCGAAGCAGCTCAAGACGCTCAGTCACAGCATGGTATCGACGTAGAAGCAGAAATCATGGCAGCACTTGCTCAAGAGATTACTGCTGAAATCGACCAAGAAGTACTACGTAGCCTAAGCACACTAGCAGGCACAGGTACAGATACATACAACCAAGCAGCAGTTTCTGGTACAGCAACATTCGTCGGTGACGAACATGCAGCACTAGCGGTTCTAGTTAACCGTGCAGCAAACCGCATTGCACAGCGTACACGCCGTGGTGCAGGTAACTGGGCAGTTGTATCACCAGCAATCTTAACTGTACTACAATCAGCAACAACTTCAGCGTTTGCACGTACAACTGAAGGTTCATTTGAAGCACCAACAAACACAAAAATGGTTGGTACACTAAACAACGCAATGCGCATTTATGTTAACACATATGCAGACGACGACGATGTACTTGTTGGTTACAAAGGTTCATCAGAATCAGACGCAGCAGCGTTCTACTGCCCATACATTCCGTTAATGAGCAGTGGTGTTGTTCTAGATCCAGATACATTCGAGCCAGTCGTGAGCTTCATGACTCGTTACGGTTATGTGGAACTATCAAACACAGCTTCGTCACTTGGTAACGCAGCTGACTACCTAGAAAAAGTAGAAGTTACTTCAGGTAACCTAAGCTTCAGCTAAGTTATATTTTTTATAATAATAAAAAAGGCCCTACGGGGCCTTTTTTTGTGATATATAGTTTTATGAAAACACTATGGACATATGGTTGTAGTTGGACACAAGGTTCGTGTTTAGAAGATAACAGTATATTTGAAAACAACGATTGGGATTTTGACGAATATAAAACAAGCAAATACAGTTGGCCAAGTATTTTATCAACTGAGTTAGGAATGATTTGCAAAAACAAAGGCGCTGGCGGCAATAGTAATCAAAAAATATTCCAAAATATAATAGACGATTGCGATCAATGGCAAAAAAATGATATTATTATTGTTATGTGGACTGGTTATTCAAGATTTTTGTTTTATCAAAATATACATGGAACTAACTTAAATCCTAATATAGATAATATTAGTTTTTATCAGTCTTATTTAAAAGAAGATTCTAAGTTAGATTACCTTGATTCTAAATATAAAACTTTATATTATATGAAAACACTTGATAAACTACACAAAAATACAATACAAACTTGTGTAGACTTTGGAAACATTGAACTTAAAGAATTAAAAGATATAAACTTTTATCAAAATCCTTACACTAACGATTACAAAGCACTGGATAACGAGCATCCTGGACCAGAATGGCATAAAAAAACAGCAAGTTTTTTAAAAGAGATTGTAAAATGAAACAAAATATATTTTCAGTTCCTATATATGTATCTCAAGTAGATATAGAGGAACAAACTTTAATAGAACAAACAATGTTAAACACAGATTTTGATTTTATCAAAGGCAGTGATTTTGGATTAGAAAGCGATGTTCAGATTACACACTTGTATGATAACTTTTTTGAGCATGGAGATTTTGAGTTTTTTAAATCAGTTATGCAAAAACATTTATCAAAGTACCTAAATGAAGTGCAAAGTGAGATTTTAAATTTTGAGATAGACACTGCTTGGATAACCAAAACGTTACCAGGAGAAGTAATAACACCTCACAATCACAGAGATGCTGACATATCCTGTGTTTACTATGTGCAAACTAATGGCGAAGATGGAGATCTTGCTCTTTATAGTCCTAATCCAGCAATAGATGCAAGTAGATGGATTGATCAAGGAAGTATATACAAAATAAAACCAATACCAGGACAGATTGTATTTTTTCCAGCCTGGTTATTACATTCAACAACTATAAACAAAACTGATAATGAAAGAATTAGTGTTGCAATAGATTTAATAGAAAAAAAATAAAAAAGTGGTTGACCTCTGTGTATTCTTTTGCTATATTATAAACATAACAAAGACGACGGTCTGAGTTAGATAGTGCAAGGAAACGCTGCTTGGTAGAGGCAGTAACTTGGCTAGTAGTTGTAGTGACAGCGCATGAGCAAGGAGACTTGAAGATGTGTTTTTGGAAGTAACTATCCGATGCTAGGCTTCGCTTTTATGGAAGGATCTACAAAGGCGATTGTTGGTAATCCTTAATCCAACCTATCATATTATTAGAGAAAGGTCTGCTATATTTTAGCAGGCCTTTTTTTGTGGACATTATAACCCATTTTTACGAAAAGGATAAATACTTATGTCAAGAGGAGAACCTCTTTGAGGACTTATGCGGTACCCACCGCGTAGACTTAGAACGTCAACAAAGGAGAAAAAACAATGGGACGTCCAGTAAATAAAAGATACTTCGGTGTAACCGGAGGAGCAACACCAAAAATACCAATCAGATTTTATAGTACATCATTAATTGAAGGTTATATTTTATCACAACGTGGCACAAATAAGTTTAACTGTTCAAACGATGCAGGATCTACAACAGCAGTATGCAGACTAGTACAAGCTGCACCAAGTGCTGACAACGAAGCACAGCTTATTGGAATCGGCGCAGGCGGCGGTGCTATTGCAGTTAAAAAACTTTTCAATAGAACAGCGGTAGATTATGACAACAATCGTTATACATGGACTGTAGAAGACGACTCAACTGAATCGCTACTTAGATTAACTGCTATCTAAGGAGAGATAGATGTTAAAGTTAGAGCAGTATGATCAGATTAGCGAATACAAAGTAAGGATTGCCCCTGGTGGAAACTTTACTTTTGATACTGTTGATAGCACAGGTACAGTTACTATTAATGGTAACTTAAATGTATTAGGTGCAACAACAACAGTTGGTTCGTCAGATTTGGTTGTTTCTGATAACACTATCACAGTTAATAGCGGCGAGACTGGCGCAGGTGTTAGTCTTACAACTGCTGGTTTAATTATTGATCGTGGTTCTCTAACAGACGCACAACTACTGTGGAATGAAAGTCTAACTACTATTGATGCAGGTGGCAATGATACACAGCCCGGAGCATTTAGTTTTGCTGAGGCTAATGGAAATCTTGTAGGTATACATGTTGCAAGTATTAAAGCAGATCCTAACGAAAATCTGTACTTACTTGGTGAAAATGGAACAGGGTATGTAAGTGTAACAGGCACTACTGATTATGAAAAACAAATTTTTCAATACGATGCTGGCACTAACTTAATCATATATAATCCAAGCACACCAGACAGATTAGCACAACCGGTTGATGATGATATTATACCAAATATTCGTAGTGTTAAAGATTATGTTAAAAGTTATCTTGCATTTAACTATTCAGATAGGATTGCTGCTTTACAAGACTCAGATACAAGAGTTACAGCATATGATGCAGATGATCCTGCCCAAGCTATTAGTAAAGTTGAAATAAGTATTGATGGCATAATCAATGCATCGTTTAAAACAGCATTTGCTGAAATATTTGACTATCAGTTTTCAACAGGAAACTTTGGAACAACAAACCTAAATGGTGATACAAGGATATCTGCAAACGGTACAGGTTCTATTATAACAAACTTTCCTGTTCAATTTGAAAAAATAACAGATCCGTTAGCACCTTCTGATGGAGTTAAGTTATATTCTAAAAGCGAGGCTGACGGCGGAACTGGTATATTTTTTATAAACGAAAATAGCACAAACGACGAACTTATTAGTAGGAACAAAGCATTACTCTACAGTATTATTTTTTAAAGGATTAGATTATGGCAATAAACAACGTATTAATACTATCAACAGATACAACTGCATTATCAGTTCCGGCTGGTAAAAAGTATGCTATAACCACCTTACTAGTTTGTAACTACGGAACATCAACTAATAGTATAAACGACAGTTCTTTTAATATGTATGTTATTAAAGGATCTGGTGGAGTTAAGTCAAGTACCAATCTAGTATTGAACAATGTTTCATTACCTGCGCAAGAAACATTTACTTTTAATGTTGAAAGATTAATATTAGAAGAAGGTGATAGGGTGATATTAAACAGCCCCGACGATGACAAACTTAGTGCAACTATTAGTTATTTGGAAGTATAATGAAGTATTTAAAGAAGCAGATATTACACGAAAGAAAAGTTAAAGATCAGTCTTTTGTATTAAATGCTGATGGTAGCATTGACATAAAACCGTTAGCAGGTAAAGAAGTAAGGATTGATGGAAACTTAAATGTTACTGGAAATAGTCCAGGCGCAACAAACCAACTTGTATACTACGTTAGCTTAGAAGGTAATGATTCTAATACAGGAACAGGTGCTGGACCAGGACAGGCAAAAAGAACTGTAAAAGCAGCAGTTGATGCTGCTCCTGCTGGTGCAACTATACAAGTTGCTCCTGGAGATTACTATGAAGAAAATCCTATTACTCTTAAAGCTCGTCAAACAGTTAGAGGTGATAGTTTACGTAATACACAAATATATCCAAAAAATAATACACAAACAATATTTTTTATGGATAATGCATGTTATCTATTCCAACTTACATTTAGAGCATTGCGTGATCCAGGTTGGTGCGCTGAGATTAAACCAAATGCACTTGTAACTGTTTCACCATATGTACAAAACTGCACTAACATGAACGGTCCTTGGCTTAATGACGGTACTGAATTTATACCTTTTGAAACTGTTCAAATTGAAGGTGTAAACCCTGGCGCTAGACCTATTGAAAATGATCCAAATGTTCCTTTAGGTAAACGTGTTAATACCACAGGTGGCGGCAACGGTATGCTAGTTGATGGCAATCAATATCATCCTGACAGCTTAGTCAAATCTTTTGTTGCTGATGCATTTACACAAATTGCACAAGGTGGTATTGGGTTCCATATTACAAACGAAGGTTATACACAGATTGTTAGCTGCTTCTCTGTTTTTACAAGAGTTGGCTTCCAAGCAACCAAAGGTGGTTATCTAAGTATTTCAAACTCAGTTAGTGACTTTGGTACATATGCTATTATTGCAGACGGTGTATTTGACAAAGTCTTTACCACCGCTAGACCAATCCAAGATTATTATTCAAGTGTGGGTAGTATTACTATGAACAATACTGGTGCTAACTATACTACTGCACCGACTGTTGTAATAGATCCGCCACTAGGTGATATAAATGGTGTTACAGCTACAGGCACAGCATCGTTAGACGCTACAACAGGACAAATTACCGCTATAACTATTACAGATCAAGGTAGTGGTTATGATAGAGTGCCAAATGTTAGTCTAGTTGGCGGCGGCTATGATGTTATTGCAACTGCTACTGCTAATCTTGTGACTAATCAAGTTATTACTGTAAACGGATTAAGAGATATACCTCAGACTGGTAGTATAATAACTTTTGAAGGTGATTCACAAGGATACTATGTAACAAATACTAATATTACCACACAACCTTTTATATACAACGAATCAGTATGTAGACGCGATGTTAGACGTATTGTAGATGCTGTAGTTGGAGATTTAGCATTAGGAACAAACTATCAATCGTTAGCAGCTGGTAGAAGCTATTTACGTGCAAGAGCAAATAAAGTTATTGCAGCACAACTTGCTCCAACTATATATGGCATTGAAGCAGCTAGAGACGAAATGCTTGCTCGTATACCTGACAGTGACCCACTTAACGAAGATGCAAGATATTTTATAATAGAACGTTTTGCAGAAATAGTGTCTTATCTAAATCAAGGAGATAGCACTGCTGCACCTGACATTGATTTAGGAACTAATACACTAGTAGACGAAGGTACTAGAGCAGCAGCAGATAACATTGTTGCAAATAAAGATTTTATAGTTAACGAACTAACAAACTATATTTCTAATCAGTTTTCTAATCTGTCATACAATCAAGCAAAATGTGAAAGAGACACAGAACTATTAGTTGAAGCTATAGGTTACGATCTTGCAACAGGAAGTAATGTTAGAACAATATTTGCTGCACTAAGTTATGCGAGAGCAAATGCTAGTAAAGTTTCGTCAGATATTCAATATGAAGTTTCAAAAGCAACATTTGAAAATACCAGAGATAGTATTTTAGCTATTAGTGCTGTTTCAGGATCACCAACAGCAGTAACTCGTGTTAATAACTTGTTTACAGAGTTTTTGGATATTTTTGCAGGCTTAAACTTTAATAAAGATAAATGTGAAAGAGATATTGGATATGTTGTAGATAGTGTTGCGTGGGATGTTATACTTAATACTAACTATAATGCAGTAACAACAGGATTGAGTTATCAAAGGGCACCAAGTGCATATGTTTTAAGCAGCCAGTTCCAACAAACTATTCGCACATATCAATACATGAAAGATATTGCCTCAAATACATATATGACATTAAGCAACACAGCAGTAACTAGAAGTGAAGCTGCATTTGATGAAATTATTGATATTATTTCTAATGCTGATAGTAGTCAAGATGCTAATGTAGTAGATGCAATAACATATACAGATCCTGGTGTTGATGTAAACAAAAGATACGCTAGAGAACTACTACAACTTAACAGAGATTATATTGCTTCTGAGTTAACAACATGGATTGCAACTTATTACCCAAGTTTAACATACGATAGTGCAACATGTGAAAGAGATGTAAAGTTTATTACAGATGCAGTGTGTTTTGACGTACAATACGGAGGCAACTTTGCTACACGTAGAGCAGCCGATGCTTACTTTGTTGGAACAGTAAGTCAACTAGGAAGCACAGACGAAGTAACAGCAACTATTGATGCTTATAACGAATTGATTAATATTATGCAAAACATAATATTAGAAACATATTCAGGTCAGCAAGTAACTACAAATCCAGCATCATCGTCTGAAGTTGACGAAGTAGGGTCATTAGTACAAATTGTAATAGACGTTCTTGAAGCAGGTAGTACTTCGGCTTTACCAACACTAACAGAGCCAAGTATAGCTCACATTACAGATCAAAATCTTATATACGCATTTAATAACTGGCAAGATAATATGCCTGCAATCAAAGTTGATGTATTAGAAGAAATCGATGTAAACATCACTAACGCAGATACATTAAGTTATCCAACACCAACTGGTGCTAGTTCAAATCTACCAAATGCAGTTGGACAACTTGTAGCAAATAGAAAGTTTATCCAAGAAGAAATAGCAGCATATGTTAATGTAAACTATCCTAGCGTTTACGATAATGGTAATGGCTACAATGAAAGAAAATGTAAAAGAGATGTAGGATATATTGTTGATGCACTAGCATATGATATTATGTATGGCGGCAATTCTGCAACTCGAATATGTGCTCAATCTTATTTTGTAGGTACAGTAAACCAGTTAGGAACTGACAGTGCAGAAGTGACTGCAACAATAGCCGCATATGAAAGATTGCAAACAGTTGTAAGTCAAATTATACTTGAAGGAGCAGTTGTTAGATCTAATGGAAATGATGAAACTCAAGATACTACTGGTGCTCCAGCATCAGGTACACAAGCAAACTTAGCTTCCGTTTTAGTGCAAATAATAATAGATGTTCTTAATGATGGAGATCTAGACAATCTTGAAACTCAAGTGTTACCAGATTTAACTTGGGCATCAAATGATGTAGAAGTTGCAGGTATAACAGTATATGGTTCAAGACAATCATTAGGTAGAGAAACAACAGATTTTGTTCTTGCAAACTATCCAGCTTTTACTTACGACCAAGATAAGTGTCAAAGAGATGTTGAGTTAATATTAGAAGCTGTTTTAAGAGATGCAAGATTAGGAACTAATCATAATATGATAGTTGCTGCTCAAGCATACAAAAGAGCAACAGCAAACTACTTTAATGTAAATCAAAACCCTGCAACTATAATGGCAATGAGATATGTTAGAGATACTGCATTGTCATATGTTACTACAAATGCTACAGCTACAACTCGTATAACAGAAGGTTTTGAAAACTTTTTTAACATTGTAGAATACGATGTTGAACCTAGCGAAGGTACAACTTATCCGTCACCAACTCCTGCAAGTCAAGAAAGAATAGATACAGCAAGACTTTTACAAGATAATAAAAACTTTTTAATAGAAGAAACAGTATTACATATTAACAACCAATATTTTATCTATGACAGCGAAAAATGCAGAAGAGATAGTGGATTAATTTTAGATGGTATAATAAAAGATCTTACATTAGGAACAAACTATTGGGCTGTATTAAATGGGTTATCATATCGTAGAGCTCAATCAAGTGTTGTTATTTCGGATCAGTTGGTGGAAACTATAGCCGCAGTTACAAGATTAAAAACACAAACATTAGCTGTATTATCAGACAGTCCGAGTATCACAGCAGTAAGTGCAGCATTTGATGAAGTAATAGATATTTTAACCAATGGATCTGCAAATGCTGATGCATTAACATGGACATCAACTGGTAATAATATTGATCATACAAATGCTAGAATACAAGTACAAAACAATAGAAAACTTATTGAAGATGAAGTTATATTATGGATTAGAGCTAATGAACCAACATTGGTATATAATGAAGCTACATGCCGTAGAGACCTAGGTTATATTATCGATGCTATAAGTCATGACCTAAACTATAACACAAATCTTGCAACAAAAGAAGCAGCAAAAGCATATTTTGTTGGTACTACAAGTCAACTTCCAGCAGACCAAAGGACTGCTACAGGCAATGCTATGGAACAACTTGGTCTTATCACATATGATGTTTTACTTGAAGCATACTCGGGGCAAGATACATCTGCTGGACTTGTATCAAGTGAAGAAGCAAATAAATCAACAGAACTTGCTAATATTATTAGAGATGTAGTAAAAGCAAATACTTTAGAGTTATTGCCAGCCGACGAAGCATTAGACGATACATGGAATACTTCTAATCTTTTAACAAGCAAAACCTTAATAGAAACTAACAGAACTGCAATATTAGACGATAACATTAACTACATCAACACAGTACTAAATGGGTTCAGTTATAGTGAAGAAAAGTGCAGAAGAGATACAGGATATTTGATTGATGCTGTTACTCACGATGTTCTTTATTTAGGCAACAGAAGTGTACTAATAGCCACTAGATCTTACTTTGACGATGGAGTAATACAAATATATGGACAAACAGGAGAAACTCAAGATGCACTTGAACATCTACGTGATGTAGCAATACAAGTCGTACAAGGTGCAGCAGTTGTTCCTGAAACAGGAAATCCTGAACCACAAAACCTAACAGGATTATATGGTTCATCTGCAGAAAGTGAAGAAGTAGGAGCATTATTTGATATTGTTATTACTGCTATTAGCGATTCAACAGGTTTAGAAACTACTCCATCAAATAGCAATCCAGATACAGATTGGATCGAATTTGGATTAAATGAAGTATGTAATAGTTTAGAAAATAATATTGAAAATATAAAATCAGACACTATTACGTTTATTACCGATAATATTATTTCTTTTAGCTACAATGTTGAAAAATGTGAAAGAGATACTGCATACATAGTAGATGCAGCAGTTTATGATACACTCTTTGGCGGTAACAAGCAAACACGTAGAGCAGCAGAAGCCTATTACAGTAATGCAGTCATTGCAGGACAAGAATCGATAACAGAACTATCTTACAGACACCTAGGTGAAGTGTTAGAAAGTGTTGCTCAAAACCTAAAAGTTACAGCATCATCTGGTACAACTGAAACGCAAACTTATGGAACAATAGGAGGAAGTGCAACTTCTGGAGCATATGCAAATAATATGGTAAACAAGATTGCTGATGTTATACTACTAGGCGGCACTACATATCTTCCATATGAAATTGACCACGACTATGACAACTTAGGACTTACATCTCTTGTAAAAACACAAAGAACAACTATACTTAATGACTTACAAGCTATCGAAGACGAAAGTATTAGATTGTTAAATGCACAATACGGTGGAGTTGCAGACCTTACATTATTCCCAGGTATAGTGGCTGTACAAGAGGGTACTCTTGGCAGTATGCAACGAGTAAGTACAGTTAGTACTTCGGGTCATGCATTTGAATATGTAGGCGCAGGTATTACATATAATGCTCTTCCATTCTTTGGTGGATCTCCTATAGCAGCAAACGAGTTTGTTGAAACTAATAATGGTAAAGTTTTTGCCGGCGGTACTGTTGACCAAATTGGTAACTTTAAAGTTGGTAACTATTTTAATGTTAATGCACTTACAGGATCTATTACACTTAACGCTGAAGAAATCAATCTATCAGGTATTGCTGCCATTGGACCATTCAGACGATTTAATATTCCTGTAGGTGTGGAACTTAAAGAAGTTAGTAACAACAGTGACCTAACAGCAAGCACAGGTGCAGCAGACCAAAATACTGTTCCAACTCAAACAGCAGTTGTAAACTACTTGACAAATAGGTATTTAAATAAGCTAACAGGCGGAACTGTTGAAGCTGATGTTGTATTTGAACAGGATATTGCAGTAGACGGCGGCGACATTACCACTACATCTACTATAGTTAATCTTGTCAACGACAATGCGAGTTTTGTAAACTTTGCAGGCGGCGCAACTTCTATAACGATTGGTGCTAACGGAGTGGGCACCACAGAAATTAGGCATGATGTTATAGTTGGAGGATCACTAGATATAGGTGGAAATACAACTATTGTTGGTGATGTTGATATTACTATACCTGACGAGTTACAACAAGCGTTCAACATTACAATGAACACTGAAGATTACATTACTATAGATACTAGAGATGCACAAGAAACAGTTGCATTTGGTAATGTGCCTGTTATAAGAATTCTAAATACATCACAAAGTACAGATAAAACCAACGGTTCTTTAGTTGTAGGCGGCGGTTTAGGTGTTGGTAAAAACTTAAACGTCGGCGGAGATATTTTCTTTGAAGGTAGTATTGTTAGCACTAATAGTGCAAACTTGAGCTTGTTTAATGACACTGCCGGAACAGTTAATGCGTTCGGTGATGCTACAGAAATTCAACTTGGTAGTTCGGGTATTGTACCTGGTAACTTTATTGTTAACAATGATTACATTAGATTTACTAGTAGCTATAATATGAAAATACCAACCGGTACAACAGGTGAAAGAGGAAGTGTACCAGAAGAAGGTTATATTCGCTTCAACACAGACTTGGGTATTTTTGAAGGCTACGATGGTATTGCTTGGAACACACTAGGCGGTGTTAGAGATGTTGATGGTAACACATACATCGAAGCAGAAAGCTCTCCAGGTTCAAACGAAAATGAACTAAGTTTTGTTACTGATGGCTTAGAAAGAATGAATCTAAGCACAACAGCATTCCGTTTAGACGATACTATAACAAGTATAACATTTGAAGGCACTACTCAATCAAACAGCCCAGATAGCGGTTTACTGGTGATAGAAGGCGGTATGGGCATTGAGAAAAATCTCAATGTAAGAGGTGATTTAAGAGTTTATAATGACACATTAATTAATGGAGCTCTTGATGTTGACGGTAGTGTTACTATTGGTACAAATGATAGTGTTGTAGACACACTTACAGTCAATGCAAATGCAACATACAATGTATATGATTCTACTACAGGTGCATTTGAAATACTAGAAGGTGCAAACAGTTATTTTAAATTGAATACAACTGACGGCACAGAAGAAGTGCTGTTTGGTGCAAATCCAGTGGTAAAAATTCAAAATACCACTGAATCAACAAGTGCAACAACAGGTGCCTTGGTTGTATCAGGTGGTGTGGGTATTGACGGCAATGTTTTTGTTACAGGAGACATGCAAGTTGACGGTTCACTAACATTTGGTGACGATGCTGTACTAGATACATTAAATGTTTCAGGTGATGCAGACTTTAATATTCCTGATAATACAGCAGAATCTTTTACAATTAGACAAGCATCATCTCCTTACTTGAATGTCAAAACAACTAACGGCAGTGAAGAGATTGCAATTGGTGGGACTCCGTTTGTAAGCATTGCAAACACATCAGAAGCAACTGCTCCTACAGAAGGTGCATTGCAAGTTGTAGGCGGTATTGGCTTAGAAAAATCACTGTTTGCAGGATTGGATATCACTGCACAACGAAATATTATTGCTGAAAACAATCTTGAAGTTAACGGCACAAGTATTAGCACAAGAGTTGATAGTGGTACATTTACATTGTTAAATGAAAACATTCAAACTATTGAAGCATTTGGTGCAGCTGATAATATTACAATAGGTGCAAGTACTGGTACAATCACATTCAACAATGAAATATTCATTTTTGACAGTACTGCAAGCATTCAATTGCCAGTTGGTACTACTGCTGAAAGAACAGCAGCAGCAACTGGTCAAATACGCTTCAATTCTGAAGATAATTTGTTTGAAGGATACGATGGCAGTAACTGGGGATCACTAGGTGGCGTAAAAGATGTTGACCAAGACACATTTATAAGACCTGAAACAACACCAGGTTCGGATGAAGATCAATTAGAATTCTTCACAAATGGCACTCAAAGAATGCTGTTAACAAACACTGATTTAGATATTGATTCTACAGTACAAGTTGATATTGCAAACACCAGCACTAGTTACAGATTCGACACAGGTGCACTAACAATTGCAGGTGGTGTAGGTGTTGCTGAAAATGTATTTGTACAAGGATTTATTGGTGGTGATACAACTGGAACACTGCAATTAACAGATTTGTACACTGATAAGTTATTGATTAAAGCAGGCACAATCGAAACACCTGATGATTTCAAAATTGTTTCAAATGCACCAGATAGTGCAGCAGATGACATTGTGTATCCAGTAACACTGGCTCATCATAGTGTAAGCGGTACACCAGTTGCAGGTGTTGGTGTTGGTATGAAATTTGAAGTTGAAACAACAAATGCCAACTTTGAAACAGGTGGACAAATTGATAGTATTGTACAAGATATAACAGGTACACAAGAAGACTTTGACATGGTGTTTAGCACAATGTCTGCAGGTGCTGTTACTGAAAAATTTAGATTAAGTGAAACATTAGCAACTGTTAAAACTAGCTTACAGGTTGACGAAGACTTAACTGTAACTGGTATTTTGGATGCATCTGGATTTAGAGGAAGTGTTTTTGCAGATGATAGTACAGAGATCATCGATAGTATTAACAACAAAATTACTGTTACAAATGCAGAAGTGGGAACACTAACACTTACAACTGACTTAGAAGTACAGTATGGTGGTACTGGACGCAGTAATTTTGTTACAAATGGTATTGTATACGGTAATGGATCTAATCAACTACTAGTTACTGATGCAGCAGGCAGCAGCGATATTAGCACATCGTTCCAAATACTAACTGTCACAGATTCAGGCGATGACACACCAATTTGGACAGATACCATAGATGGCGGCGAGTTCTAAGCCGCCATTTTACTCCTGTGATAAATAACTATACAACGATTTCTATCGTGTAGTTTGGGCGTTTTTAACTTGACCCGTACCTAAATAGGAGGCAGCCTTAATGGCAACAAAGATTAGACACAAGCGTAGTAGTGTGGCTGGAAAACAGCCTATAGTTTCTCAACTTGAATCAGGTGAATTGGCAATTAACACAGCAGACGGTAAAGTATTCCTACTGCGTGATGACAACACAGTTCAAGATATTACAAAAAGAATTTTTGAAAATAACAGTGAAATTAAAGTAGATGATGCTGGCGACAGTACATCAGCTGAAATTTCATTTACAGTCAATGACTCAGAAAAGATGACAATTACCAACGAAGGTATGAACATTAAAGAAGCAATTGACATGGAAAATGCAACTAGCATTACATTTAGAGAACTTACTGCTTCTGGTGAAGACGGAATTAGTTTAAAAGCACCAGATACCCTTCCTACTAGCTACAATCTTACTTTGCCTCTGACTGCTGGTACAAAAGGTCAATTACTTAGAACAGATGCTACAGGACAATTAGAATTTGTTGATTCAGACTTGTTTGGTGGTAATGTTATCTATGTTAGTGCCGAAAAAGGCGACGACACTAACGATGGACAAACTGCTCCGGTTAAAACTGTTAAGAGAGCCTGTCAACTTGCAAGTGCTATTGTTTATAATGTAGACGGTACACTAACAAATACTCGTGTTAATATTAAAGTTGCGGTTGGTGATTACACAGAAGACAACCCGATTATTGTTCCAGATAACGTTGTTATCAAAGGTGACGGTTTGCGTGGATGTATTATTCGTCCTGCTAATGCTAACCTTGACATGTTGCGTGTAAGAAACGCATGTTATTTTGGTGAATTTACCTTTAGAGATGGTGTTGACGCTAACTTTGTTCCGTTGATCACATGGGACTATGCTACAACATTTGACGATCCTGATGCTACTGATGTAACCGACCGTGCTGAATATACAAACTTGCCAAATACAAAACCAACTATTGTTACATCTCCGTATACACAGAACTGTTCGATTATTTCGTTCTTAGGCGGTAGTGGTGCTAAGATTGACGGTGCATTGGTTAACAGCCCCAATGTGCCCCAATATAATATTGAAGCTGAGAATCCAGTTATTGGTGCTATACCTGAACAAGGTAAATCAATGGTTGCTAACGCATATACCATGCTTTCGTTTGGTGGTACAGGTTGGCGACTACTAAACGATGCTTATGCACAGATCGTTAGCTGTTTCCAAATCTTCCTACTTAACGGTGTTTATACACAATCAGGCGGATATTGTTCGATTACCAACTCTGCTACAAACTTTGGTTTATATGCTTTGCGTTCATCTGGCTATTCACCGAAGGCGTTTGAATTTGACCGTGCATTTGTCACAAGTACTGGTGCATTTGAAGGCAAGCAAACAATTACAATGGTGGGATTAAACAGAACAGCACCAGTTGAAGAATTTGTTTTAAGATTTAGAGAACCGGGTTATAAAGAAGCATACGATGTTCTTTTGAGTAAACGAGATGCTATTGCTAATGATACAATTACTTGGATTAATGGTCAAGTTAGCGCAGCAACAAGCAATATATGGGCAGGCTTTACATACAATGAAGAAAAATGTAGAAGAGATGTAAGATTTATTCTAGATTCTATACGCTATGATATCATGTTTAATAGTAATTACAGAACTATATCAAGTGCAATAAAATATTACAATGGAACAAGTGACACTGTTATAAATGATCAAAGAGATCAAACTGTAGAATCATTTACACAAGCAAAGGCATTTACCGCTGCAACACTTACTGATGCAACTGCTATTAGTAGAGCAAATGCACTATGGGACGAAGTAATTGACATTATTACAAATGGTAGTAGTAACGATGTTCCTGGAGAAATTGCAGATACATTTGTATATCCAACACCAAGTTCTGGTACAGGTAATGCTAGTGATGCAGGATATGCTAATGCTGTGCAACAATTGCTTGCAAACAAACAGTTTATCAAAAAAGAAGTTACAGCATGGATTGCAGTTCAAGTTGCTGCAGGTACATCACCATTTGCAACAGATTTTACATACAATGCAACTAAATGCGAAAAAGATATTTCTTTAATCATTGATGCACTTATCTACGATTTAACATACGGTGGTAACTTGCTTACTAGAGATGCTGCATTCCAATATTTTGTTGGTACAACTGCACAGTACGGTACAGGTAAAAAAGAAGAAACAATTGCTGCATACGGTAGACTGAAAGATGTTATAGGTGATGTTGTATTAGAAAATACTGTCACAGTTTCAAGTGGAAACACAGAAACACAAGATACAAGTGGCACAGCAGGTAGTGCAGCAGCAAGCACACAAGCAGAAGCACTTATACAAGTTGTTGTTGATCACATTGATAACGACGGCGGCGAAATTGTAAGAAGCGAACCAGATACATCTTGGCCATCACCTGCTCTTGTTGCAGATGCAAACAATGCATTAGGAATTGACTCAGCTGGTGCAGTTAATATTGCTCAAAGAGTTACAAAATATATTAATGAACAAATTGATGCAGGCATGTGGTATAACTTTGTCTATGATCAAAGTAAATGTTTGCGTGATACAAAACTAATAGTTGAAGCAGTAGCAAAAGATACTTGGGACACTGGTAATAGATATTCAAGAAACGCAGGTTTGAGTTATTTTACAGCGAATATTGCAGACAGTTCTAGAAGTTTAATTTCAGGTCAAGAGCTACAAACTATTAAGGCTATTCAGCAAGCAGCAACTCTTTCAAACACAGAAATCACAGGTTACGGACAGATCACTACCGCAGTTGAAGATTTTGTGCAAAGTAGATTTGATATCATCACAGACATTATTAGAGATCCAGATTCGATTCCAAATCCAAACGATGTGAGTAGTGAAGGCGATGTAACACTAGACTTTATTCCAACACCTGACGAAACTACATTTGATGCAGCGACAGCACTTAATGTAACAACTGGAATTTTTACAATTACAGGTCACGGCTTTACAAACTTACAAAAAGTTATCTACGATAATAATGGAAATACAACAATTGGTGGTTTGAATAATGAACAAACATATTATATCAAACTAATTGACGAAAATGAATTTACACTAACAAATGACGATAGTGGTGAATTTGACGCAACAATCTTTAGCAACTTTAGTAACACAGGCACTCATAAATTTCTAGCAAATATTATAGAATTCTTTGTTGAAGAAGTTACAGCTTCGCATACTACATACCAAAAACTTATCTTAGAATCTGGAGCAGAAAGTTATAACTTTGTTCCAGGTAGAGCAATTCAAGGTACAACAGGTGCAAGCAATAATAGTGCAATTGTTAGCAAATGGGTTCCTGCTGAAAGAGAATTGACAGTTAGTATTGAACAAGTGACCGTTGGATCAAGTGTTCTTCGTATTCAATTTGATGCAACAAGTACTATTACAGAAGATCACAGTGATACACCAAACACAAGTATTGGTATTAACGAAGTTAGTGCTGTAACAAATAGAAGTACAGCTACATTCTCAATAACAGCAACTGACGGTAGTAGTAGTATCACAAATCTAGTAAACTTGCCAGAGAAACAACTTTGGTTCCATAGACCAAGTATTGTTAACTCATCTGCACATACTTGGGAATATGCAGGTTCAGGTACAGATTATAACGCATTACCACAGAACGGCGGTAACACTAGAGAAGAATACGAACAGTTTGAAGAACTGCCAGGACGTTGCTACTCATCAGGTACAAACGAACTTGGTGACTTTAAAGTTGGTGACTTTATTACAGCGTTTAACAGAACTGGTAACATTACCTTTAGAAACAAAGTGCAGGTGGACGAACTTGATGCATTGAAATTGAGTGTTAGTGATGTTGCTATTGAAGAAATTTCAACAGATGTTAACTTAGGTGATAACGAAATTGGTGGTGCAAAAGATACTCGTATTAGCACACAGCTTGCAGTAAGAAGCTTCTTATCAAACAGACTAGGTGGGTTTATTGACAAAACAGTTAGCTCGGCTGCTGTTCCAGGTGCTATTGTACAGCTCAATGTTAACGGACAGTTAAACGCAGACTTGATTCCTGCCACTAGACAGTTTACAAACACAAATACCAAAGGATATCAATCAAGACTAAACCAAGTCGAAGATATTCCAGCAGTTGACTTGAAAGCAGGTGACATTGGTACAGAAGAATATGAACAGGTAGAACTTACACTGTCTGGTACTGTAAGTGCAAGCGACGGTGACACTATTACACAACCAGGTGTTACAGGCGCTATCGGTTATGCTAAAGGTGATTTTTTAAACAGTCTTAACATTCTTGTTACAACACAAGGAGAAGCATGGGATAAAACTGATGACAGCACCGGTGATCCGTGGGAGGTTAGTGCAGGGAACATTTTTATTAACGGTGTAGACTCTGGCGAAAATATTGCATCTAAAGGTTTAAGCAGTGAAATTATCGATAACTACTTCTTGCGTAGCTCAAACTCAAGTCAGTTCTTAATTCTTGATAGTGACGATACTTATACATTTACAAGTGCAACTGTGACAAATGTTGCAAGATCAGGAAACATTGCAACTATTACAACTAGTGGCGCACATAATTTAAATGTTGATAACAATGTTAATGTTATTGTATCTGGAGACGAAACATATAATCAAAACGGTCTTGTGTTAAGTGTACCTAGTGCAACTACTTTTACTATTACGAACACAGGAGACAATGAGTCAACAAAAGCAGTAAGTGGTACTGCTAGAACCATTGTTACATCAGCAGACGGTAACGCACAAGGTGCTGTTACTGAAACACGAGAAGGTATTGCAGTTAGTGTAGACAATGCAAACATTACTGGCGGTAGCTTGTACACACCTACTACAGGAAGTCTAATCTACGAAAATATTTCATTGACAAGTATTTCAGGTTCTGGTACAGGTGCAAAAGCTAACATTACAGTCACAGCAGGTGCTGTTACAGATGTTGACTTAACTAGAGGCGGTACTGGATATGTTGCTGGCGACTTGTTAGGTGCTAATACAAGTGACATAGGCGGCACAGGTAGTGGCTTCCAAATTGAGATTAGTGCAATTGAAGATAGAGCCTATGTAAACATATTAGGCGGAGAATTGTTTGTTGCAAGTAGCTCAAGTATTGACTTTGTTGAAGATAATACTGCTGTGCAAAATGCAAACGATATTAACTTTGATGATACAATTAGTCATAACTTCTTAGCAGGTTCTGACGGTGCAGGCGGTGCAGTTGATTACACTGATAGTAGAATTGCTATTACTGCTCATGGATTCTCAAATGGTGATCCTGTAACATACGACACATTAGCGAATGTTGCTATCGGCGGATTGTTAAACAATCAAGTTTATTATGTCAAAGTTGTTGACAATGACAACATAGAGTTGTATGACGATTTTAACTTAGGCACACAAATTACATTCTTAACAACACCAGCTAACAACAACCATAACATTACAAGATTCACTGTTAACTTAACTGACAATAGTATGGTTGTAGCCAATCACGGATTTACAACTGGTGACGCTATTAGAATGGTTTCACTTGATGACGGGTCAACATCTAATGTGCTGCCAGATGTTAATGGTGTTGAAATTGCAAGTGGTTCACGATTCTTTGTAGGTAGTGTAACAACAAACTCGTTTACAATTCACGCACTTAGAAGTGATGCATTAAGCAGTATCAATGGACTTGTAACCAATGCAAGAAATATTGATGCAAATGGTGTTGGTAGTGCAAGAATTATTAGAAACAATGTTCAAGTTAATGCTATTGTTAATACTTCAAGTAGATTAAAAGCAAACTGGAACACACTTGCTGTTACAAACATTGACGCAGAAAATATTATTTCTGGTACAATTTCGCCAAGCAGACTTGCGGCATCGGGTGTTGCAAATAGCGAAAGTGCACTATTTGGCGATAGTTCATATAAAAATGTTGTTCAAACAATCAAAGTTGCTGCAACAACCGACAACCCAATTACACTAACAGGATTGAATACAGCAGGAGAATATTACGGAGATCCAGTTAACATTGGTATTGCAAACACGGATCTAAATGTTGGTGGAACATTTTCAACATTAGGTGTGAGTAAATTCTTACAAACACAATTTGATGTTAATTCTGACGGTTCGGGCGAAGTGTTTATTAAAGATGGTGTTATTGATGCTGGTACACTTGATAGTTTAGACAGTGCATACTTCCTAAACCCTAACAACCTTACAAGCCTTGTACCTGTAAGTAGAGGTGGTACTAACATCGGTACATATGCCATTGGCGATTTGATTTATGCACAATCTGCAGGTAGTTTGAATACACTAAACATTGGTAGAGCAAACACATTCCTTAAATCAAACGGTACTACACCCGAATGGGGCACAGCACTTGATCTTGCAGAAGGCTTAGATGTTGGTTCGGCAAAGTTGAGTTCAAGCAGTGACGCACTCGGTCAAGTGTACAACAACAATGTTACAACATTGGAACTCGGCGGCGATGCTGAAAATGTAAAAATTGGTAAAAGTTCTGATAGTAGAGCTATAACAAGTTTTGCTTTAGACTATGAAGCAACAGCAAGTAGAGATGTAGTTGTTAATTTAGCAAGTATAAATGTAGATACTAGTGATGCTACAGGTAATGGAGAAGCAGCTCTTGTCTTCTCAGACACTACTGGTATTAAGTATGGTATGATTGTTACAGGCAGTGGCAGTATTCCAGCTAATACCACTGTTACAGGTGTAACTGACACTGAAGTGTTCATAAGTGCTAATACTACTGGTACAGTTCTAACAAGCACAACATTGACATTTACCTATACTCCAGAAACATTAGGTGTTAGAGTAGGCGATACAATAATTATATCTGGTAGTAATGTTACAAACTTGGATGGTACATGGCCAGTAAGTGGTGCAACAGCAGATGCAACTTCATTTACTATTAGGACAGATAACCTAGTAACAGCAGCAAATGTAGTAGTACAAGGTACTATTTCCAAAGACAACACAATGGTTATTAGAAATCGTGATGTTGTATTTGGTAGTGCAGTTACAGGAGCATCGCCTGTTAGTGCAGTAATCAAAGGTGAAAGCGGTTTAGGAACAAACATTGGCGGCGGTGACATTACTATACAAGGCGGTATCAGTACAGGTAACGCAACAAGCGGTAGTGTTATTATCAAAACAGGTGAAGTTGGTACAAGCGGTGCAGTAGCACAAACTTCAACTACACGATTAACAATTGACACAAATGGTAAAGCAGCATTTACCGGCGAAGTTGAAGTAAACGATACAATTAGCACAACAGAAACTACAGTTGGACTATTAGATGATACTGCTACAACAATTAACATGGGTGGTGATGCAACCACAGTTGAAATTGGTGCTGCAACAGGTACCACAACTGTGCACAACAATGTTGACATTGATCTTGATTTAAATGTAGATGGTGGAGATATTACAACTAATGCAACTACATTTAATATTGTAAATGCAAATGCTACTACTGTAAATATTGGTGGTGATGCTACAACTGTTAGTATTGGTGCAGCTACAGGTACTACAACTGTTAACAACGACTTAACTGTATCAGGCGACCTTACAGTAAATGGTACAACAACTACAATTAACACAACTGAACTTAGTGTAGACGACAAAAATATTGAACTAGGTGCAGTTGCAAGTCCAACTGATACAACAGCAGATGGCGGAGGTATTACACTTAAAGGTGCAACTGATAAGACTATTATTTGGGTTAACTCAACTGATAGTTGGACAAGCAGTGAGAACTTTGAACTTGCAAGCGGAAAACAATTCCGCATTGACGGTAATGATATTTTAAGTTCAACAACTATAGGTGTAACAGTTGTTAATAGTAGTTTACAGCAACTTGGCACAATTAATACAGGTGTATGGCAAGGTACAACCATTGATCCAACATACGGTGGTACAGGTGTTAACAATGGTAGCAAAACTATCACATTAGGTGGTAATTTTACACATACTGGTGCGCATACTTTAGGACTAACAACAACAGGTAATACAAGTGTTACATTGCCAACAAGTGGTACATTAGCAAGAACTGAAACAGGACTAAATCAATTTGCTTCAACAACTAGTGCACAATTAGCTGGCGTTCTTAGTGATGAAACAGGTACAGGTGTATTTGTTTTAAGCACTTCTCCTGAATTTACTACAGGTATCGAAGCAGCAAGCACTACAATGGCATTGTTTGATGATACTGCAACAACTATTAACTTTGGTGGTGCTGCTACTGCAATTGATATCGGTGCAACTACTGGTACAACAAGTGTTAACAACAATCTAGATATTGATTTAGACCTTAATGTTGATGGCGGTGATATTACAACTAATCAAACTACATTTAACTTGTTGAATACAAATGCAACAACAATTAACGCATTTGGAAATGCAACAGCTCTTGACCTTGGTGCAACAACTGGTACAACCAGTATCAACAATGATTTAGATGTTGATGGTGATTTAAATGTCGACGGTGGCGACATTACTACAAACACAGCAACTAGCAACATTATGAATGCAAATGCTACAACGATTAATTTCGGTGGGGGTGCGTCAGCTATAAACATTGGTGCAGCTACAAGCAGTGTTAACTTTGCAGATGATATTGATGTCACAGGAAATGTTACAATTGACGGGACTCTTACTATTCCTGCTATTGATGGAGTTCCAATTGGCGGAACAACACCGTCAACAGGTGCATTTACAACACTTACAGCAAGCGGTCTGACAACAGTAACCAATACTACAAGTGCTACAAGTACAGGCACAGGTGCGGTAGTTATTACAGGCGGACTAGGTGTTGGTGGTGCAGTTTATGCTGATAACTTTAATGGTAGTATTGCAGCAAGTAACATTGATAGTGGTACACTAGATGATGCTCGTATTGCTGTAAGCAATGTTACTCAGCATCAATTAAGTATAACAGGCACAGGCGCACTGAATGCAGGTAGCATTACAAGTGGTTTTGGTAATATTAATATTGGCACAAGTACATTTACTGGTAACGGTAGTGGACTTACAGATTTAAATGCAAGTCAGCTTACAACAGGAACTGTACAAGGTGCACGTCTAGGCGGTAACCAAACAATGGCAGGCGTAAAAACATTTAGTGATACTAGTGATGCAAGCAATAGTACTAGTGGTGCTGTGCGTGTTGGCGGCGGTTTAGGTGTTACTAAAAAGATTTACACAGGAGACGGCTTCTATGGTAATGGTGCAAACATTACAGCACTAAATGCTACACAACTTACAAGTGGTACTGTTCCGGACGGTAGATTACCAACTAGCCAGGCTGGTAAAACATTTACCAGTGATATTACTGTAAACGGTCATAGAATTGGTAGAGGTAATCAAGGTGAAGCAACTAACCTAGTATTTGGTGAAGGCGGCAGCATTGGTTCGGGTGCACAGTTTAACACAGGCATTGGTGATGCTACATTTGCAGGAGGACTAACAGGTGACAGAAATACTGCACTAGGCTACAATGCATTAAACGCTGTAACAACTGTGAGCAACAACACAGCAGTTGGTGCAAATACAATGGAGCAAAGAACCAATGCAGGTGAAGGTAACACAGCAGTTGGTAAAAGTTCGCAGTCAAACAGTACAGCTGGTAACTACAACACCAGTGTCGGTATTGAAGCACTAGAACTGGTAACAGGAGATAACAATACTGTTATTGGTGCGTTCTCAGGTGATACACTGACAACTGGTTCAAACAACATATTGATTGGTTATAATGTTGAAACTGATGCAAACACAACAAGTAACCAAATGGTTATCGGTAACAGCAGCAACAACAGTTTGAAAATACCTGGTGTAAACTTGACAGTGAGCACAACTACTTTCAACTTTACAGGTACAACTGGATATAGTGGTGTAGGTACAAACCTAACAGCACTAAATGCAAGTAACTTGAGCAGCGGTACAGTACCGGATGGTAGAATTGCTGCAAGTAGTGTAACACAACACCAGGGTAGTATTACTGGTACAGGTGCACTCAACAGCGGTAGCATCACAAGTGGTTTTGGTAATATTGATATTGGTTCTTCAAACTTGACTGCAACTGGTACAGTAAGTCTAGGTGCAACCAGTTTTAATAATAATAATATCACAGGTGTTACAGACTTAACATTAGATGATCAAATTATTTCAAAAGACGATGTAGATACATATTTGCAATTCCATGCAGCAGATCAATGGCGTGTTGTAACCGGAGGAGGCGAAAGACTTGAAGTTAACAACACTACCACAACTGTTCAAAACAATCTAAGTGTAACAGGTACTATCACAGGTGATGGTGCTAGTGTTACAAATCTAAATGCAACTAATCTTGCAAGTGGTACAGTAGCAAACGCACGTATTGATGGAACATACAGTAACTTAACAGGAACTGGTGCATTAGACGCAGGTAGTATTACTAGCAACTTTGGTGATATTAATATTGGTACAAGCACATTTACTGGTAACGGTTCTGGATTGACTAATGTTAGTGCTGATACACTTGACGGAATAGACAGTCTTAGTTTCTTACGCAGTGATGCTGATGATACTGCCACAGGTCAAATCACTTTCCAAAAAGATGGCGAAGTGTTTAAAATTGTTGCTCCTACAACAACTAACTCACCGTATATTGGATGGTATCAAGGTGCAACACGCCGTGCATACATGCAGTTTGTTAACGGTGGTACACTAAGACTTGCAAGTGATCAACACGGTAGTAGAGTGGATATAGGAAATGGTACAAACGGTTTGACGTACACCGACGGTACTACATGGACTGTATGGCATAGCGGTAATACAGGGTCCGGATCGGGACTTGATGCTGACACCATCGATGGCATTGATAGTGGATCATTTATACGCAGTGATGCAGATGATACAGCAAGCGCAACTTATGATTACACAAGCACTAGTGACGATATTATCGATTTTACTGGTAATTCTACTAGCGACAACAGAGGTATTGCATTTAATAATAGAACTGCTTTAAGTGCAGATTATAATGACGGTTATTTGCGCTTGAACAATGCTAGTGAATTTACAAACGGTGTTTATACACCTGGTAACTTACGTGTAGATGGAGTAACATATGTTGATGCTACTAGAGGTATTACCAATGTTACAGGTGACTACGGTACTATACAAACAAGTGGTTCCGGCATAAACGGCTATGAAGGTTACAGCATTGACGGACGCATAGTATTAATGCACGATGGTGGTTCAAATACATATCTATATAACGATGTTGACAACGAAGCACATTTCTTGACTGTAAGAAACAGTTACTTTAGATTATATTACAATGGTAGTACTCGACTAACTTGTAACAACACCACTGTTGATGTTGCAGCATCGTTTACAGCAACAGGCGAAGTCACAGCTTATTCATCGGATGAAAGATTGAAAACAAATATTCGTCCTATTGAAAATGCTCTTGATAAAGTCAAACAACTACAAGGTGTGCATTATGATTGGATTGACGAAGTAGAAGAACTAGGATTTAATCCAAGTATAAAAGTTAACGATGCGGGTGTACTAGCACAACAAGTTCAAAAAGTATTACCACAAGCTGTTACTTATGCACCGTTTGATAGAAAATACGATGAACAGTCAGGAGATGACATTGGAAGTAAGTCAGGAGAAGATTACTTAACAGTCAAGTATGAAAAAATGGTTCCTCTTTTAATCGAAGCTATCAAAGAACAACAGGAAGAAATAGATCAACTTAAACAAATGGTGAAAGACTTGTTAAATAAATAAAGTAAGGACGCAAGTCCTTACTATTGACACATGTAAAAATATTTGTTATAATAGATAAAATAGGAAAAAATAATGGCATTACCTCCCACCGGATCTCAAATTACAATGACAGAAATACGCAACTATTTTAGTGCAAGCGGAACTCCTATTGTTATGAGTGTACTGGGTTCTTACATTGGGATTGCTGTTGGAAATACTATTGCTATGAGTGCTGCATTTGGAGGTTTGACAAACAGTGGAAATAACTGGCAAGTAGCTTCGTTGGTACCCGGCGGTGGTGTAGTAAACAAGCCGGTGCCTTATCTTTATTTAGGTCATACAGGTGTTTACAATTGTGCTTGGGTAGACGGAGGGCAAAAGTTAGCTGTATCTTGGCAAGGCAGTTCAGGTAGCGAAGAGACTCTCATCTGGAATATTCCTAATCCCTATGATCTTACAAGTTTAGTTGGTGACGGTGTACCGGACATTTATATTGCTGAACCTACAAACAAAGGTGCTCATGCAATAGATTTCAACGACACTGGTACAAAAATGCTTACTCAGCATTCATCCACTCTAGGCTTTAATATACAAGGTGCTATAGTTAGAAACCTTACAACAGCTTTTGATCCTTCAACTGCTAGTACAACGCCTGATGAAACGTTTACCGATATGCAACGCAGTTCAGGCTATCAAAGAAATGGCCTAGCATGGAGAGATTCGGGTTATATGTTCTGTTACATGGGTGAAAAATCTACAAAAGAATGCTCTTGGGAAATTTATAGAACAATGCCAGGTCAATCGCCTTATACGATTTCTGGATTAGACAATGGAGGGTTTCCAAATCTAGTTGGAATAGTTGACAATACCTCTACATCATATACCTTTGGAGGTTTTGCTGACGATGGTATACATTTTTGGGGTAGTGGAATCAGTGGTAAAACTGTAGATATGAAAACACATGGTGGACAGGCATGGTTTGACTGGCAAAATAGTACTACTACTAGCCAAAATGGAGGACCTGATTTAGGAAGCTATGGAAGAATATTACCATTTACAATGGATCCTACTGGCACAAAGGCTATCTCTGGCGCACCTGGGTTTTATGGTGCCTACGTTTCACAATACACTTTAGGTACAGCATGGGACGTTAGTACTTTTAATAATAAAACTAACAAACCTGCTAGACATAGTGGGGCACATTTAAGCATGTACCATTATGATGACGCCGGTAGTGCTAGTCATTACACTGGTTTAAATCCAACCAGTTTGCCTTATACTGAAGGCGGTGTATGCTGGAATGGAGATGGTACAGCATTTATATCGATCATTAATAGAAAATATGTTGAACAAGACATGGCTACTGCTTATGATTTTTCAACTATTAGTGCTGGACAAGCTATGGGAGCGTGGACTTATACCGCAACAATGCCAACTATATTTAGTTCTACAACAGCCCAAAATGTATTAAGTATGCAGATGCATCCAATAAGTGGCATAGGGATAGCACAAGCATATAACTATAATGGCGTTTACTACTTGATGTATAGACGCACAAATAGTGCGGGAACTATACAAAATGGTATAAGTGGTAGTTATAGCACTAGAACAATAGGGTCTACTTTACCTGTAACTGATTTTAAAGTTCAAAGATTTGTTTCATACAGTCCAACATACTTAACCTCTTATCCTTACATTCATTATGCATACATACAGGGCTCTTCTTCCGCACAAACTCTAACAATTTATAGAGGTACAAGCAGTGTTATGAGCAGTCCAAGTGCAGCAAGTTTTTGGAGCTCGCTCAACTTAGTTAATATTACAGGTATAAGCGCAAATCTTGGTCGTTTTGCAAGATGTTTTGCTATGTCAGATGATGGATTAACATTTTGGGTGACTTATAATCCAGAATATTATCAAACTAGACAACTCTATAGATGTCAAATTTATCAAATAACAGTACCAACTGCTTGGAGTTTTAATAGTGCTAGTATAACTGCTACTTTTACGCTACCTTGGTATATTCAAGGTGTAACAGGAATGGATGTCAACGGTAATGGTACAGCACTTATTTTAAGAGACAACCTCGGTTATCTACATAGTTATGAGATACCATAATTTTTACTTGACAAAACAAACTAAGTTATATACTATATAAAAATAATGGAGATGTATATATGTATTCAAAATATCAAATACTCAATGTCGAACTTGCCACTGAGTACACAAAATCTAGAAAACTTGCAAAACTAGATACACTAAAAATTGAAGATGAAGATCTTTATAACAATATTGTAGAACTTATTCTTGCTGGCGAGTCTGAAGCAGAAGTTTGTCATCCCGAGCGTTTAGAACAAGATGACAGAATTCACTGGATTAATGTTATTGCACATAAAGCAGCAGCAGATCTGTTAACAATAGGAAAAGTACAACCAGAAAACATGGTCGTAATGAGTTCTCTTCCTGCTAGTGATTTTAAAGAAGCAGTAAAAATTGCAGTGGCAAAAGCAAGAGATCTTAACGAAAGTACCATTGGTGCTGAAAAACAACTTAACTTGGATACTATTTCTGAAGAAATCGTTTAATGAAAGTAGCATTATGTATTCCTGCACGAGACAATGTTCATGCAGGGTTTGCACTTAGCTTATCTAATATTTCTTCTTTGTTAACAAAAAATAATATAGATTTTAAAGTTTATATCAATTTAGGTTCTGTCATACCGCAACAAAGGAATACATTAGTAGATCAGGCATTAGAATATAATGCTACTCATATTATGTGGTTAGACAGTGATATGCACATTCCAACTGCAACAGTGAATAAACTCTTAGAACACGACAAAGACATTGTTGCAGCAGCATATAGCACTAGAGTGCCTCCTTATAAAAGCACTGCATTTACAGATGCAAACAACTTGGATTCTAGATTAGATGCACAAAATGGAATACATAAAGTATTTGGTGTAGGAATGGGTTGTATGCTTGTGAAAACACACGTATATAAATATATTTCTAAACCATGGCATCAATACTTGTATAATGAAGATACAAAAGATTTAAGCGGTGAAGACATTTTTTTCTGTAAAAATGCAAATGACGCTGGTTTTGAAATATATGTTGATGCTAGTTTAAGTCAAGAAATAGCACATTACGGCACAAAATCATTTAGGTTAAAAGATATAAAATGAGCACAGCATTTGATAAGTTTGAAAAGTTTGGAAAAAAAGTTTATAATTCACAAGATGTTTTAAAAAATCATTTTTTAAAAACATGGCCTATACATAGAACATCAAATCCAGAGGACGAAACACAAGCACTGCAATACAAAGACCAAGCAGACTGGGTATGGATTGTTCATGAAGATTTAGACATACTAGATTCGTTTCCATTATATTTTCAACCTATATTAAAAGGAAAAGTACAAGTTTTTCCTTATGTTTATAAATCTAGTCATAGAATAAAATCATACGAATGGTGTAAACTATGTCCAACTAGATTTACTACAGAGTTAAAAGAGAAACAAGAACACATTGCTGGAGTGTATGATGTTTATCAAGGAAAAGACAAGTTTGACTTGTTTTTTATTGGTCAAGAAGATTCTATTCAGTATAAAAAACTTTTAGAAAGATTTCCTCATGCTCAGTGTGTAGATGAAATAGAAACTGCCCAAGCTCTAAGCGATACTGATATGCTTTGGATAGTTCCTGACGATGTTGACGTTACACCTATTTTTAAGTTTTCATATCAACCCGACGATTGGAGCCACAAATATGCACACATGTTTAGAAATGGTGACAGTCAAGATGGTATTTTACTATTACCAAAATACTATGAACTTACTGAAAAAGAAGTTAAACACAGATTTTATGTAAACAAAAAAGAAGTAAAAATATTAGCAAGTAATCCTATACAGTACGATAAGTTCAGTATTAAAAATTATGAAGATTATCTAAGTGCATTAGAAAACTCTAAAACCGAAATGTTTTGGTATGTTCCAGACGATGTAGATGTTAACGATGATTTTGATTTTAGTTTGTATTTTGATCATCACATACAATACGATCGCAATATAAATCATGTATTCTTAAATGATAAAGAGTATGATGGTATAGTTCTGTTTTCAAAAAATGCAAAAGTTACTGAAAAAGAGTTTAATCATAGATTTTATACAAACAAAAAACAACACGAGGTGGTAGCAAGCCGCCCAAAAAAGTTTGATCAGTTTGTAGTCAATAACTACGATGATTACAAACTAGCATTAGAGCGTAGTTCAACAGAGATGTTTTGGGCAGTGCCAGATGATGTTGTTGTTAAATCGGATTTTGAATTTAATCTATACTTTGATCATCATAATCAGTACGATCGAAACATCACGCATGTATTTTTGAACAATGATATGTATGACGGTATTTCTTTGCTTAGTAAAAATGTATCATTGACTGAGAAAGAAATAAACAATAGATTTTTTGTAAAAAAGAAAGAGCACAATGTTGTTGCAAGTTTTCCAAAATCTTATGATATTTTTGAAATAGACAACTACCAAGATTACTTAGATGCAATAGAAAATACAACAACAGATTTGTTTTGGATGAGCAGTGCAAATCTCAATATCCTAGATTATGATGTTATTGAAGACTTTTATATCAGCTATCATAGTGTTATAGATAGAAATCAACACCACAGTTTTTTACATGCTGTAAATGGAGAAATGTTTAGAACTGGTATATATTTGATTAATAAAAATAAAAAACTTACAAAAAAAGAAGTTGAACATAGGTTTGTTGCTAAACGTAAAGAATGGGATATTGTTTTAAGCGGTAGTGTTCCTTACGATGTATTTACTATCCAAACCTATGACGATTATCTTACTGCATTAGAAAACTCTAAAACTGAAATGTTTTATGCAACTACACCTAATATTTCAATAGACTTTGATTTTAATCATTATTTTGAACACAGTAATGTTTATGATAGAAAAACAAATCACGCATTTATTCATAAAGTAGACGATAAAGAGTTATACAACGGATTATGGTTATTAAGTAAGCATTCAGTTATATCTCAAAAAGAAATAGAACACAGACATTTAATACAGAAAAAAGAATGGAATGTTGTTGCAAGTAGATCTGTAATCTATGACGAGTTTGTAATAGAAACATATGATGATTATATTAATGCATTAAAAAAATCTAAAACTGAAATGTTTTGGGGAACTAGTAATAATGTCGATTTTTACAGTGGCATGGTAAAAGATTTATACTTTTCTCATGACAATACATATGATAGAAATATTAATCATGCATTTATTCACAGAGTAGACAATGAAGATTTTTACAATGGTATATTTTTATTTTCAAAGAACTGTATAGTTACTGAAAAAGAAATTGAGTACAGACATTTAATAAATGTAAAGCATTGGGATATTGTTGCAAGTGGTGCAAAACAATATGACAAGTTTATAATCGAAACATATGAAGATTATAAAATTGCACTTGAAAAAAGCACAACAGAGTTATTTTGGGCAGATAGTGAAAATATAGACACAAGTAGTTTTGATTTTTCTAGTATCTATTTTACTCATGATAATACATATGACAGAACACACAACCATGCATTTGCTCATGGCGTAGATGGTAATATTCTCTACAACGGATTATTCTTATTAAGTAAGCATTCGCCTATTACACCCAAAGAGTTAGAGTATAGACACATCATCGATGTTAAAGAATGGCTAACAATAGCAAGTAAGCCTATCACATATCCTTTGTATATTGTGGATAGTTTTGAAGATTACGAAATGGCATTTTATAATAACGGTCCAGAAATGTTTTGGATGAGTAGTGCTAATATTGATACTAGTGATTTTGATTTTTCAAGTGTTTATTTTAGTCATGACAATCAGTATGACAGAAAAATAAATCATGCATTTAAACATGTAGTTGATGGTAAAGAATATTATAACGGTTTATTTTTAATCAGTAGACATTGTCCTATTAGTAAAAAAGAAGTAGAACACAGGTTTTTAGTAAATCGAAAAGAATGGGATATTGTTGCAAGTGGACCTAAAAAATACGAAGTTTACACAGTTGATAGCTGGCAAGATTACAAGTTTGCAATGGATACATGCGAAACAGAAATGTTTTGGATGACAAGTAAAAATATTGACACAAGTAACTTTGATTTTAATATCTATTTTACACATGATAACGAGTATGATAGAAATACTAATCACGCTTTTATTCATGAGGTAAAAGAAAAAAAACTATATAATGGTTTGTTTTTAATGAGTATAAACAAACCTGTTACAGAAAAAGAAATCCAATATAGACACATTGCTGAATGTAAGTATTGGGATATTGTAGGAAGTAAACCAAAAACTTATGATAAGTTTATTGTTGAAAGTTATGACGATTATCTTGAAGCATTAGATAACTCAACAACAGAAATGTTTTGGGCTACGTCTAGAAACGTTGATGATTCTAACTTTGATTATAGTTTGTATTTTAGTCATGACAACGTATTTGATCGAAATATGAATCATGCCTTTTTGCATTGTGATGACAAGTATAATGGTATTTTTCTTCTAAGTATTAACAAACCTATTACAAGTAAAGAAATCGAATATAGACATATCATAGATGTGAAACAATGGAAAAGTCCTTGCACAAAAGCAAAACAATATGACAGTTTTATTATTGACACATATGACGATTATGTTGAAGCATTTAGTAAAAGTCAAACAGAAATGTTTTGGGGTTTGTCCAGTTATACAAAGCTACTTGCTCCTTTAGACATATATTTTACTCATGACAACGAGTATGACAGAAACACTAACCATCAGTTCTTACACAAAGGTAATCAAACAAGTTATAATGGAGTAATACTTTACAGTAAACGTTCTCCGGTTACAGAAAAAGAAGTTGAACATAAACATATTGTAAAAAGAAAAGAATGGGATATTATTTTAAGTGAATCTAAACAATACGATATATTCAATATTGATACATATGAAGACTATTTAGACGCTTTAGATAATGCTAAAACAGAGTTATTTTGGGCCAACACACACAACATTAGTACTGATAATTTTAATTTTGATATAGTATTTGATTGGAATAATGAATACGATCGTAAAACAAATCATGCATTTATTCATAATGTAGATGGCAAAAAAATGTATAATGGTTTGTTTTTACTCAGTAAACATACACCTGTTACTGAAAAAGAAATATTATATAGACATATAGTAAACGCTAAAGAATGGGATATTGAAGCAAGTACAAAAGTTGTGTACGATAAGTTCAATATTGAAACTTACATGGATTATGTTAATGCATTAGAATCGTCTAATACTGAAATGTTTTGGGGATGCAGTAATAACATAGATACAAGCGATTTTGACTTTAACATTTACTTCAGCCACGATTATGATTATGATAGAAAACAAAATCATAGTTTTATTCACAAAGTTGGTGATAAAAAACTACGCAATGGATTATTTTTGTTTAGCAAGCATAGACCATTAACACAACGTGAAGTTGAGCATAGACACTTGCTTGCAGGTAAAGAATGGAATACTGTTGCAAGTAAACCCATAATGTACAACAAGTTTACCATTGATAATTATAATGATTATTTAACTGCATTAGATACTAGTAAAACTGAAATGTTTTGGGGTGTTCCTAGCGACATAGATATTTTAGATTTTAAGTTTGACACATACTTTTCACATGATAACAAGTACGATAGAGAAACAAATCATGTATTTTTAAACGGCGAACATTATGACGGTATTGTATTGTTTAGTAAAAATAATCCTGTTACTAGAAAAGAAGTAGAAAATAGATTTTATGCAAATAGTAAAAAATGGGAAACAGTAGCGAGTAAGCCTAAACAATATGATATATTTAACATTGAAACATATGATGATTATCTTGAAGCTATTGAAGATTCAAGCACTGAAATGTTTTGGGCAACCACTCCTAATATAAAAATAAACAATGACTTTGACTTATCTATGTATTTTAGTCATCATAACAGCTATGATAGAAATATCAATCATACATTTATACATAGAGTAAATAATGAAGATTTTCATAATGGATTGTTCCTGCTTACAAAACGTTCACCTTTAACACAAAAAGAGATTGAGCACAGACTAGTTGCTAAAAGAAAAGAATGGAACATTGTTGCCAGTGGTCCTGTTAAATATGACAAGTTTGTAATAAACACTTACAGTGATTATGAACGTGCTATTAAAGAATCTTCTACAGAGATGTTTTGGATGGTGCCACCTGAAGTTGTTGTTTCTAAAGATTTTAACTTTGAAACTTATTTTACACATAATCAATGGTTTGAGAGAGAAACTAATCATGTGTTTAAAAATGGTAATGCATGGGACGGTATCAGTCTTGTAAGTAAAAAAGTTCCTATTACAGAACGTGAAATTAATATGCGTTTTTTAACACACAAAAAACAATATGAAATTGTCGCTAGTAAACCTAAATCTTATGATATTGTGTTTATCAGCAAAGACGAAGAACAAGCAGATAATAACTATGCAAGTTTGTTAGAACGTTTTCCAAGAGCAAAACGCATACATGGTGTTGAAGGTATTCACGCAGCTCACATTGAAGCAGCAAAACAATGTACTACAGATATGATTTGGATTGTAGATGCTGATGCAGAAATAGTAGACAACTTTAACTTTGATTACTATGTACCAGCATATGACCCTGATAGTAGAAAAACTGTGCATGTGTGGAAGTCGCAAAATCCAATCAACGGATTAATATACGGTTATGGTGCTGTAAAACTATTACCGAGAGATTTAACACTTAATATGGATACAAGCAAGCCTGATATGACTACAAGTATTAGTCCGTTATTTAAAACTGTTAATAGGGTATCTAATATTACCAAGTTTAATACAGATGAGTTTAGCACATGGCGTAGTGCTTTCCGTGAATGTGTAAAACTGAGTGCAAGAGCTATTGATGGACAACTTGACGAAGAAACTGAGTTTAGATTAAATGCTTGGTGTACAAGAGGTAAAGATAAACCGTTTGGCAAAATCTGTGTTGCTGGCGCTAAAGCTGGTAAAGAATACGGCGAAGCAAATAGAGGCAATCTAGAAGAACTGCGTAAAATCAACGACTTTAATTGGTTAAGACAACAGTTTGATAACTTCAAAAACAGTTAAAAGTTTATTTTGATTTGTTTTATTTTTTAGTGTATTACTTAATCCTTGATGTAATGGCTTTGGCCATTTACCAAAACTTACCCAAGAATATCCATCATGTTCTTTATTTAAATTTGGAATAAACTCTTCATTTACTACACACAAGTATGTATGAAAATGAAAATGTTCATCTTTACTAATAAAAGTTTCAAGAGGAATAGTTTTTTTAATATCTGGTACAAACCCTATTTCTTCTTCGATTTCTCTAAGCAATCCCGTCCAAGGAGTTTCTTCTTTTTCGTTGGTGCCTCCAACTAATCCCCAAACATTGTGGTGCTTACTACTAGTTCTGTGTAAAAATAAAAACCTATTTGTATTTAAAGTATAAAATAATGTACCGCTGCAAACTATCTTTTTCATACAAATAGTTATCCGCCTAACTGAACATTCCAGTTCCCATGTGAATATTCGCCTTCGTAGGCTTGTATCCACTCTATACCAGTCCATGAATATATTATATTCGTTGTAAGATTTTGTGTGTTAGTTACTGCACTGGTTTCGCTTGCATCAAATATAATATTCCATTTTGCACCATCCCATTCAATAATATCATTTTCACTTGCTACAAAATCGTTACCGTCGTTGTTTTTCCATGCATCAGGACCGTCATATACAAAGTTGTAAGGCGTTTCTCCTACATCCTGTCCTACATTTTCACTAGGATTAATATCTCCTAATATTAAAACTCTAAAGCCACTTACTTTGTCGTTAGACGGATTGTAGTTTGAAGGATCTACTATTTTATCAATACTTGTTAAACTATTTGTATCTCTTGCAGGACCTGCAATAATATCGCCTGTAGGTAAAGTGTCTGTGTCCCAGTTTACTGTTATTTTTGTTTCATCTAAAGCATTTAATGTAAATGTTCCTACAATTAAACTATCAGTATTATTTTTCCTTAAAGTTATTCGAGAAACATCAGCTACATATTGGCCTGGATAAGACTCGATAATTTCTCTCCAGTTTACTACTCCAACATCTCTACCATCAATAAGTTGTACTGTATTCCCTAGTACATAAACTCCATAATCTCTAAATGTTGTAGATGTTGTTACTCTGTTGTTTGTCACATCGTCTATCCTTGTAGTAGTATTTAGATCTTTGTCGGTAACCTTTTCTATTGGATGAGGAGTTTCGCTATAAGCGTTTAGTTCAGGCATGCTTTGTCCTAAGTCAATACTTCCTGTAGCTTCATTAAAAATATTAGCAATAATATTTGTCACAACACCTAGCTTTTTAACTTTAACAGGTAGGCTAATAAATATCGGAGTGCTAAATTCTAGTGTAGCAACATCTATTTCACTATCAATGCCAACAGGTATTGTTCTATTTGAAAAACTTACTCTATCCAAGTTTACTACACTGAGACTTGTCCAGTCGATGTAGTTATCGGTTGTTTGTATTTCTAAACTAGGATTAAACAACATTAATATTTGCTCTAATATCTGTAGTTTTTGATCAGTATTACTGGACCAAATATCACAAGAAACTCCTAATGTATACGGACTTGGCATCGCACGTTCTATAGTATAGTTTTTGCCTTGAGTATTTAAATATTCGTTATTACTGCTGTCGTATGCACGTTCTCTAATGTTCATCTTACTTACAAAAGTAGCGTCACTAGAACGTGTCCTGTCCATCTCTAAACTTGTAACATAAACAGAAATACGTGGCACACTTGGCATTTTGTTTTCACTGTTGTCTCTAATAATATTTGCAACTTGTCTAGTTAAGTCTCCGTACATTACAGGTATAGAAGAAATAGTACCATCATTTGTTTTATATGTAAACCCACTCATTAATCTTACAATTTGTGTTATGTAACGTCTTATTTGTCCATCATAAAAATGTTGCATTAGTTATCTGCCTTTGGTTTTAGAGCTTTACTTAGTGATTGTCTTTCTTTTACAACATCGCCTGCAATATTGCTTTCTTTTGTATTGTTAACAAAACCAGTTCTTTGTGTATTTCTTGTATCTGAATTTGACAATGTATGTCTAACTGCATCTTCCATTTTAACCCATCTACTTCCATCGTATCTAAATAATCTATTTGGCAAAAAGTCTGTTCTTAAAAAATAGTCTCCAATGTGAGTATCTGTTGGAAAAGATATGCCACTACCAAATGCTTCTCCGTTAGGAGGTATACCGTCACCTAGCAAGTAACCTGTATATCCAGTTCTTTCTGGTGCTTTGTTTATTCTATCTGCTTCCATAGTAGTTGATGCATCTAAGTCTGTTACATCTACTGTTTGTAGCTCTGGACGCCCTTGGTCGTCAACTTGTAATGTGTATAAATGTTTTGTATTTGCTCCACTATTTGGAGCGTCAGCCTCGGCTTGAGCAACAACTGCATTATTGATTTGCATTTCAGTTTCAAAGGTGCTTAACAAATCTTTTAAAGTGTTACCCTCTTCATCTCCAGCTGGTAAATCTAAAATATCTTTAAACTCTTGACTGTCTACCATTTGTTTGCATTTTAATCTATACAAATGAGGATACCAAGTTTGGCTAAAGCCTTCTGCTGCTCTGTTTACATCTTCAACAACATAAAATCTTTTCAATGCTACACTGAAATCATTAAGTGCATATTCGTCTGCTAAGTGTGGCAACTCAATAACATCGCCGCTCATTATTTTTCTACCTAGTGTTTTTACACTTGCATTTTGATGTATAGTTATAAACAATGTATCATTACTTAAAAATAATCCAAACTGACTAAGATTAAAATCAGTATCTGATACATTATAGATACCTCTCATTGTGTAAATATCTTTATCGTATTTTCTATCACGATTTTCTAAAAACAACATGTCTTGAATATTTGTTTCTTTGATATTATCATATCGAGGTTGATCAGCTGTGGCATCATCCTCACTAGGATTTTCTGTACCGAGGTATTTGTGTACAAAAAGATCTGTTCCGCCAACACTAAACTGTTCATAGATAACCTTATCTAAAAACTCGTAATCGGCTGTTTTGTTTGGTCTATATAAACTAAGTCTTGGCATATGTATATTTAGCATAAATACAAATGGAGATAAAAAATGGCAGATAATAACTTAGTTACCCAAAAACAAGAAGTATTTGATTATGTACACGCATTTTTAGGCGGAGGCATGGTTGATGTCGAACTTGATCCAATACATTATGAAACTGGATTAACTAAAGCATTAACTAGATTTAGAATGCGTAGTGATCATAGTGTTGAAGAAAGTTATGTTAGCTTAATACTAGTTGAAGATACCAATGAATACACATTACCAAACGAAGTTGTAGAAGTAAATCAGATATTTCGTAGAAGCGTTGGTTCACGTAGTGGCGGCGGTGACGGAGGCACATTATATGAACCATTTAACTTAGCTTATACAAATACATATCTACTAGCAGGTTCAGGCATGGGAGGTCTTGCTACATATGAACTTTTTGCCCAACAGCAAGAACTAGTTGGTAGAATGTTTGGTAGTTTTATAGAATTTACATGGAACTCAACTACAAAAAAACTTACTATTTTACAACGTCCACGTGGTGGTGAAGAAGTGCTATTAGAATGCTATAACTACAGACCCGACAGTGAATTGTTAAAAGATTACATTGCAAAGCAGTGGATAAAAGATTACACTCTTGCTGCCTGCAAATATATGTTAGGAGAGGCACGTGAAAAGTTCGCTACTATCGCAGGTCCTCAAGGCGGTACTAGCCTTAATGGAGCGAGTCTTAAAGCAGAAGCCCAGTCTGAAATGGAAAAACTAGAAGCAGAAGTTGCACTAGCAGTTCCAGGTGGCACAGGATATGCATTTACAATAGGTTGACAAATATATGCAATCAATGTAATATAACTTATGCGAAAAAAGTTATTAGTTGTTGGACATGGCAGACACGGTAAAGATACCCTCTGCGAAATATTAAGAGATAAACACGGATATAGTTTTGAAAGTAGTAGTGCATTTTGCTCTAAACTTTTTATCTATGATATGTTGAAAAAGAAATATAACTACACTTCAGAAGAAGAATGTTATAACGACAGGCACAATCATAGAGCAGAATGGTATAATGCTATTTGTGATTATAACTATCCTGATGCTGCAAAACTAGGTAGAGAAATTTTCAAAGCACACGATATCTATTGCGGCTTGCGAAATAAACGTGAATTTTTTGCAATGAAAAATACAGGTGTATTTGACTATGCTATTTGGGTAGATCGTAGTGATTATTTGCCGCCTGAATCAAAAGACTCTATGAGTATAGAACCTTGGATGGCTGATTATTATATAGATAATAATGGAACATTAGCAGACTTAGAATTTTGGACAAATGATTTAATATTTTTTCTACATAATAGACGTATATAACCGCTAAAAACCGGTGGTTTTTATCAATACCTGCTAAATATTAATATAATTATAATCCTAAGGAGAAAAATATGGCAGGATTAACATCACCAGGTGTTCAGGTTTCGGTTATTGACGAGAGTTTTTACACTCCAGCTGAACCAGGCACAACACCGCTTATCTTTGTAGCTACAAAGGAAAACAAAACAAATCCAGGCGGTACGGGTATAGCGCCTGGTACAACAAAAGCCAATGCAGGTAAAGTTTATGTGATGAGTTCACAAAGAGAGCTTGCAGAAACTTTTGGTGATCCACTATTTTATACAGATGCTAATAACAACTCTATTAATGGGGGCGAACAAAACGAATATGGTTTACAAGCAGCATATAGTTATTTAGGTGTTGCAAATAGAGCATATGTAGTTAGAGCAGATATTGATTTAAATGCTATTACTGCAAGTTCAACACCTACAGCAGGAAAACCACTCGATGGTGCTTATTGGTTTGATACTAATGATTCAAACTATGGTATTTTTGAATGGAACGGCGAAGCTGCATCTACAACAGGTGGACAATCATTTACTAATAAAGAACCTATTGTAATAACAGACACAACAAAAGTTGTTGATTATGCAGGCGAAGATTACACTCCAAAGGGTTCTGTTGGTATTAATGGAGATTACGCCCTAGTTGCAGTAACAACAACTAATACATTATGGTATAAAAACTCATCAGGTACTTGGGTAAATGTTGGTTCACCAGATTGGGTAGCAAGTCATCCGTTTTTAAAAGGTACTGTTAACAATCCAACTGTTACTTCAGGAAAAGTTATCACTGTAGATTTAGGCGGAGATAGCACAGGCGACCAAGTAGATATCACAATGAGTGGTACTACATTAACAACAGTAGTAAACGATATTAATGCCTCTGGTATTTCTGGATTAACAGCCGAGGCAGTTAGTGGATTCCTACACATATTTTATACAGGTGCTGCTTCAGGTACTGTTGCTATTTACGGCGATGATGCAACATTAAATGCATTAGGATTACCTGCAGACGGTACAGAACGTGCTGTTCCTCAACTTGCTATAGCAAAGCATACATCTGTTCCAGAATGGAAATCATCAGATACAACGCCACGCCCAACAGGTAGTGTATGGTTTAAAACAAGCACACCAAACAATGGTGCAAACATTCTTGTTAAAACTTACAATGCAACATCAGATGAGTGGTCAGAAGTAGATGCACCAATCTACAATACAAATGCTGATGCAATTTATGGATTAGATAGCACCGGAGGCGGATTAAACATTGCAGTTGGTACTGTTTATACAATGCCAAATACATCTGAAGCAACAGATAAACTAGCAAACTTTAAGTTGTACAGACGTGCAAATGCAGGTGCAACTACAGTTACTAGTTCTGTTGTAGGTACAGGTAAATTTGGTGCTGCTACTTATACGTTTACTTTACAAGAAACCCGTGTAAACAGCGCAGCGTTTACTAATGCAACTGTTTCATGGACAGCAACAGGAAATGCATCTGATGCAGAAGCAATGGCAAGTGCTATTAACGCAACTGGATTAACAAATGTACGTGCAAGCGTTTCAAGTGATAATCGTGTTGTAGTAAGTCATAATACAGGAGGAGATATTCGTATTACAGATACTGACGGATCTTTTGGCACTATCTTTACTCCTTACGTGGCTACTAATACAGCAAGCACAAAAAATCTTTATTATAAGCCAGGCACAGACTCAAGTAGTACTCCATTAGAATATATGGCAAGTAACTGGGATGTATTATCATATACAGCAAAAGATGGCGAGCCAACAACTACCCCAGCACAAGGCGCTCTATGGTATAGCAGTGTTGTTGATGAAGTAGACATCATGGTACATAATGGTACAACATGGGTTGGTTTGAAAAATGAATACACTGACGCAGATCCAGCAGGTCCTATTGTAAGTGCAAGTGAACCAACTGAGCAGTCAGATAAATCAGGACTTGTTGATGGAGATGTTTGGGTAAGCACAGCAGATTTAGAAAACTATCCAGCTGTTTACAGATACAACGGTACTAGTAGCAAATGGGTATTGCTAGATAAAACAGATCAAACAACCGAAAATGGTGTACTATTTGCAGATGCACGTTACAACACAGCAGGTGCAAACAGTGAAGACGCAGGTGATATTGCAGATCTACTATCAAGCAACTACTTAGATCCAGATGCTCCAGATCCAGCACTATATCCAAAAGGTATGCTGCTATGGAACACACGTAGAAGTGGATTTAATGTTAAACGTTATGAGCGTAACTACATTGATGTTGATGATACTAATGCTCGTGCCAGCGATGAATCAATGGCAGGATACTTTGCAAACCGTTGGGTTACAGAAAGTGCAAACAACCTAGATGGTTCAGGTAGCTTTGGACGTAATGCACAACGTAAAGTTGTTGTACAAGGACTACAGGCAGCAGTTAATAACAATGACGACATCCGTGATGACGAAAGAAATGTGTTTAACTTGATTGCAACACCTGGTTATCCAGAACTAATCGGTGAAATGATCACATTAAATACTGATAGAGGATTGACAGCATTTGTTGTAGGCGATTCGCCAATGAGACTAAAAAGTGATACAACATCACTAAGCGAGTGGGCAACAAACAAAAATCTTTCAGCAGAAGATGATAAAAATGGTCTAGTAACAAGTGATGAATATTTGGGTGTTTACTATCCAAGTGGATTCACAAGTGACAACGCAGGCAACAACATTGTTGTTCCAGCATCGCACATTGCACTACGCACTATTGCTCTAAATGACCAAGTTGCTTATCCATGGTTTGCACCAGCAGGTACTAGACGTGGTGGCGTAACTAACGCAACTGCAACTGGTTATATCAACAACGAAGGTGAGTTTGTAAGTATTGCATTAAATGAAGGACAAAGAAACATCCTTTATGAAAACAATGTTAACCCTATTACTTTCTTAAACGGCGCAGGTTTAGTAGTTTATGGACAAAAAACTCGTGCAAGAAATGCAAGTGCATTAGACCGTGTTAATGTTGCAAGACTAGTTGTTTACTTACGTTCGCAACTGAAAAAACTTGCTAAACCTTATATCTTTGAACCTAATGATAAGTTTACTAGAGATGAGATTAAAGCAGCAACAGAAAGTTTAATGCTAGAACTACAAAGTTTAAGAGCTATTCAAGACTTCTTAGTTGTTTGTGATACAACAAACAACACACCAGCAAGAATTGATAGAAACGAACTATATGTAGATATTGCTATCGAACCAACTAAGGCAGTAGAGTTTATTTACATTCCGCTTCGCCTTAAAAATACAGGAGAGATTGCAGGTTTATAATATCATTAAATAGGGGGTTTATAAAATAACCCCCTAATATGATAAATACTTGTGAATAGGAGTATAATATGTCAATAGGTTTAAATAAAATTACAGTACCTAACGCAGGAGCAAATAGTAACGAAGGCTTACTAATGCCAAAACTACAATATCGTTTCCGTGTTAGACTTATCAACTTTGGTACAGGTACACCGCCAAACTATGAGCTTACAAAGCAAGTTATTGACGTAACTAGACCAAACTTAACATTTGAAAACATGCCAATTGAAATTTACAACTCAAAGGTTAACTTAGCAGGTAAACACACATGGAATCCTGTCACACTTAACTTAAGAGACGATGTTTCAAATAATGTTCAAGCTGCTGTATCTGCACAGATACAAAAACAGTTTGACTTTGCAGAACAAGCAGCACCGGTATCAGGACAAGATTATAAGTTTAGAATGGACATTGATATTCTTGACGGCGGTAATGGTGCTATTGAAGAAAGAACACTAGATACTTGGGCACTTTTTGGTTGCTATGTAACTGAAGTAAACTATAATACTTTAGCATATGCAAACAATGATCCTGTATCAATCACTTTAAATATTCAATATGATAACGCAATCCAAAACCCAAATGATGTCACAATAGACGGACCGTTAACAAACAACGTTACCGGCGTCGGCGGCTAAGGTTTACAAAAACTATTGGCATAATAAAAAGCAAGGAGTTTTCCTTGCTTTTTTATTTTATACGCATTTAATATACAAGATAAATACTATATGGCTCAATATAACTTTGCAAACAATGTAACAGGAAGTACACTTAGAGATTATCAACATGCAGCTCGTGTGTTTGTTGATGGTAATATGCGTTTGTCTCCTAAGTTAAAACATCTTTATCATGTTGTATTAAATATAAATGAAAATATTATATTAACAACAAATGGTTTAGATAATGTTGCTAAAAGAGAAATGCATCTTTTAGTTAAACAATGTGATTTACCTGGTTATCAAATGCGCACCGAAACACTAAATCAATATAATAGAAAAAAAGTTATACAAACAGGTGTTCAATACGATCCAATCAATATGTTATGGCACGATGATAGTGCTAACCTTACTAACTTTTTGTTTCAAAAATACTTTGATTATTATTACTCTGATGCTAATCACGGAGTTGACACATCTCCACCAGTTACTGATCCTGCATACCTTAGAAACAACGGTTTAAATAGCTCATACGATAATGGCGAAGTTATGCGATATAAGTTTGGATTAGATCGTCCTAACAAGGCAGATAACTTTTTTACAAGTATTCAAATTTTTCAGTTACATACAAACGATTTAACACCAACATCAACAAGTTTTACATTGATTAATCCTATTATAGAATCTTGGGATCATGACGAAGTTAACAGTCAAGGATCTGAGTTTGCAACAAATCGAATGAGAATAAGTTACGAAGCAGTTATTATGGATGTAAATAGAACAGATATTGGAAATATACCTGCAGGATTTGGAGATTATAGATATGATCAAACTCCTAGTCCTTTAGGACAAGCAACTATAACAAGTTCAATAAATGGTAGAGATAATGCTTTATTAGGCAGTCAAAGTTTAGCTACAAACCAAAAACTTTTTGGATCTAATGTGGTTGTAAATGCATCTAATGTATTATCTAATCCAGGTCAAGCACCTAATATTGTAGAAAATGTTATAAGCAACACAGTTGCAAACTATATTTTTCCAAAAAATCAAGATGCACAAAATATAACATCTGCTATTATAAAAAGGTTTATTTAAATGAGTTACGAAAAAAATATTTCTCAAATAGATAGTGCTGGACAAACAAAAAGTTTTTTTTCTAACTATGGAAAAGATAGTATAAATTTTTCAAGCAATGATGTTGATGCAGTAATCTCTTTTTTTGAAAGCAAAGGGTTTGATAAACAAGCTAGTATAAGTACAGGAACTTTGGTACTAAGTCAAGCTAAAGCAGAAGGCAAACCAGTATTTGATTTACTAGAATCATTAAAAAATCTTGATAAAGTAAAACTGACAGGATTAGTTACTGCTATTTTAAATAATAATAGAAACAAAATAAGTGTTTTGGGATTTAAACAAGACAATGTTAATGTATCCTTTGAAGAAAGGAATATCATTGAGTAATGGCAAAATGGGCCCAAGGCAAATATAGTATTAAGAATCCTGAAAAGTATGTAGGTGGCAGAACTCCAACTTATAGAAGTAGTTGGGAGTTTGCATTTATGAAGTTTTGTGATGAACATCCTAGTGTTACTAAATGGGCAAGCGAAGCAATAAAAATACCATATAGAAATCCATTCACTGGAAAACAAACAATATATGTTCCTGATTTTTTTATTGCATATGTAGATGCTAATGGTAGGCAAAAAGCAGAACTTATTGAAGTAAAACCTAGTAATCAAATGACTATGGAAAACGCAGGCCGCAATCAAAAAAACAAAGCTCATGTATTATTAAATCATGCAAAATGGTCAGCAGCACATTCGTATTGCAAACAAAACAAAATTACATTTAGAGTAGTCACAGAACAAGATATTTTCCACAGCGGCACTAGGTAATGTAGATAAATAATACTAGCATATAATGGATATTATTATGACAAAAAAACTTGAAAATCTTTTTGATTTACCAGAAAATAAAAAAATAGTAGAAGAAAATAAAACTTCAAAAGTCTCAATGCCATCTGTAGAAGAAACATTTAGAGACATAAATGAACTAGATAAAATTTCTGCTGCATTACCTCAAGTAAAAGGGTTAGGTGAACTTGCTGATAAAGAATTAAACGAAGTTGCTGATAAAGCCATGCAGGCATACGAGGATCTAATGGATTTAGGTATGAATGTCGAAAGTCGTTATAGTGGTAGAGTATTTGAAGTTGCAGGAACTATGTTAAAAACTAATCTAGATGCCAAAGTTGCAAAACTAGATAAAAAATTAAAAATGGTTGAACTACAACTTAAAAAAGAAAAAATGGACAAAGATTCTGGCAGTACAGATGGATTTACTAGCGGAGAAGGGTTTGTAGTTACTGATAGAAACAGCTTGTTAGAACGTCTAAAAGGTATCGATAGTGATAAATAGTATATAATAGGATCCTTACAATGAAAAGTATTAAAGAGTTATTAACAGAATCGCATAGAACATATGCATGGAAAATTGGAGTAGCAGGTGACTACGGTAAAACATGCGAAGAACAAATTCGCAAGTGCATGGAAAAATGGAGTGTTGCAAGTTGGAGCAAAGCCAAAAAAACACCTATTCAAGAACGCCCATTAGATTTTCCACAGTTAGAAAATATTGATGTGTATTACTGGGATGCAGAAGTAAAATATCCAACAACAACTGATGCAATACAAGAATATATTGCACAATGCTGTGATGTACCTGCAAGCCATGTTATTGTAAGAAATCCTGAAGAGCCTCAAGAACTTTATCAAGAAAAGAAAGAGGACACTGAATACGAAACAATGCTAACACAAGAAGACATGGGCGGAGAAAGTGCTCAAGCAGATGTTGGCAGTACAAGAGTAATGGACTTGCTCAAAGAACTGGAAAAAGCCAAAAAAGAAGATGGCGATAAAGATTACAAAGCAGAAACACCTGCTGATGATAAAATGAACAACAAGGCTGTATTAAGCTAGGAGATTATTATGGATAATGCAATGTTAAACATCTTGAAAGGTTTCGACAATGTTGAGAAGAAAACATTGCAGGAATCAGCAATCGCAGAATGTCCTCCAATGGGAATGGATAACGGCATGGGCGCACAAGGTGGCGAAATCAGTATCAAGTTAGACGATACTGCACAAATGGCAAAAGTGCTAATGGCACTGCAAGCAATAACAAGCGGTAGTGTAAATAATGTGCAAGATGCACCTATGATGCCTGCTCCAGAAGAAAGTATTGAAGAAGATGCTGATCCTAAAGTTGCGTCAATGATTGCTAAGTTTGTAGACGAAATGGATACAGATATGATGTACTATGGCGAACCTGACGTTGCTAAAGTAGGTGCATTAATCAAACAAGGTAATATAGAGGATGCTGCCGGAGAAATGGCAGATGCTATGGCTGATCAAGATGGCGGCAGTGATAAGTTTGACATGATAATGCAGAGGGCTCAAGAATATATTGAAGATTATATGGGAGATATGGACGAAGCATATGCTAACGAGCCAGAAGAAGAATATATGGACACACCGGATATGCTTCCAAGCGGTGATGACTTGCATCGTCAAAAAGACATGAAAGCAATTCGTGTAAAAGATCCAGCTGTGGAAACAGCATCTATCAAAGATCGTTTATGGGCAGCTTTAAACGAAAAAAAGTCGACATGCAGTGAGTGTGGAAAGCCTAGCTACACTACACTGCCAGAAGAAAAACAAAAAGGCGTAGACGGCAAAGTATGCTGGAAAGGCTACAAGCGCATGGGCACCAAAATGAAAGGTGGCAAGCGTGTGGATAACTGCGTAAAAATGTAATTCCCCCAGAACTCAATAGCGCCCGCAGGCGCTATTTTTTTGAGTAAATACTTTATGAGTAAGTCATTAGACGGCGTATTAATAAAAAAAGCCAACAAACAAGAAACATTTACCGAAGATCAAGTACAAGATCTTCTTGCCTGTATGAATACCGATACTGGTTATTTGTACTTTGCAAAACATTTTGCAAACATACAACATCCTGTAAAAGGTAAACTACTTTTTGATCCCTATGATTATCAACTTGGATTATTAGAATCATATCATAGATATAGATTTAATATCAACATGATGCCGAGACAAACAGGTAAAACAACTTGTGCTAGTATCTATTTGTGTTGGTATGCAATGTTTAATCCAGATCAAACTATTCTTATTGCTGCTCACAAATACACAGGTGCTCAAGAAATCATGCAACGTATACGATATGTATATGAAACTTGTCCAGATTATATTAGAGCAGGTGTTACAAGTTACAACAAAGGTAGCATAGAGTTTGAAAATGGCTCACGTATTATAAGTCAAACAACAACGGGCAACACAGGACGTGGTTTGTCTATCTCGCTACTATACTGTGACGAGTTTGCGTTTGTGCAACCTAATATTGCGGAAGAGTTTTGGACTTCAATATCACCTACACTAGCAACTGGTGGTCGTGCTATTATTACAAGTACACCTAACTCTGATGAGGATACATTTGCAACTATATGGAAGCAAGCTGAAGACAAATTTGACGAATATGGTAATGAAAATGAAGTTGGCATAAATGGCTTTCATTCATTTAGAGCAGATTGGTGGCAACATCCTGATCGAGACGAAAAATGGAAAAAGGAAGAAATTGGACGCATCGGCGAAGAAAAGTTTAGACGTGAATACGGTTGTGAGTTTTTAGTTTATGATGAAACTTTGATTAATAGTTTAAAACTTGCTGTCTTGGAAGGAGTATCTCCTTTAATAAGTCATGGACAAACAAGATGGTATAAAAAACCAAATCCTAAGTATAACTATGCAGTTGCACTAGACCCTAGTATGGGCACCGGTGGCGATTTTTCTGCAATACAAGTTATAGAATTGCCTACATACGAACAAGTTGCTGAGTGGCAACATAACACAACAGGTATACCAGGACAAGTAAGAGTACTAAGAGATATATGCAAGTATCTTAGAGATGAGCGTGGTAGTGACAACGGCTTATATTGGAGTGTAGAAAACAATGGACTAGGTGAAGCTGCACTTATTGTTATTAATGATTTTGGCGAAGAAAATATACCTGGTATGTTTATAAGTGAACCAATGCGAAAAGGACATGTTCGTAAATTCCGCAAAGGATTTAATACAACACATAGTAGTAAAGTGACTGCATGTGCAAGACTTAAAACTATGGTAGAAAACGATAAAATGGTTATTAGAAGTAAACCACTTATTTCTGAACTTAAAGGTTTTGTTGCAACAGGAAGTAGTTACCAAGCAAAGCCCGGTGCTCACGACGATTTAATAAGTGCTGTTCTATTAGCATTAAGGATGATTAGTGTTATGAAAGATTGGGATCCAAAAATATATAATACTTTTGTTCAGATTGAAGCCGAAGATAGTTACGATATGCCAATGCCTATCTTTGTAAGTAGTAATTATTGATAAATAACTATATGAATAAGTTTGACGTAATATCAAGAGATCTTTTTAACAAGATTAGAGGACGCTTTGAAAGCGTAACAATTGGTGATGAAAATGGACAGGTTACAAATGTTCCAGAAGAAGCTAGATACTTTGATTTTGATTTTGTTGCAGACAGTGTATCATTAGGAAAAGTTAGTGTTAGTTTAGATCCAAAAGAAGGATTAGCTGTTATTGTAGCTAGAGATTTTGTAGATAATCAAGCAGAAAGCTCTCAAGACAACTGGTATAACTTTTTAAAAGAACTTAGATTCTTTGCAAAAAAAAGAATGTTAAAGTTTGATGTAAGAGATATAAACAAATCAAACTTATCAAAAAGAGATTACAACTATCTATCAACAAATCGCAACGAGGAAAATCCTATGGCAGAATCAAAAATTTATGGTACAAATAAAACTAGTTTTCAAAAAATAGGCAATGCAAAAGTTACAATAAAACATTCTGCACCTATTGGAGAAGGCGAAAATAGATTAAAAAATATTTCATCTATATTTGTAGAAACCCCAGAAGGTGAAAAGTTTAAATATCCAGTAAAACATTTACAAGGTGCTAGAGCATTAGCTTTACATGTAAGTGAAGGTGGTCATGCGTTTGATGATTTTGGTAGATATATTACAGGATTAAGCGAAGAGCTTGCAAGTTTAGGAAAATTCAAAACATATATGAATCGCAAAAGTGTTATGGCAGAAGCATTAAGCGAGTATATGGATATTGTAAATAACAGAGTAAAAGACGTAAAAAAAGAAATTGCAAACCTACAAAAATATACTTACTACAAAGAAACATTTGAAAACTTTGTTTCACCAGTATTAGAAGATGTACCAACAGACATTGAAGATGCATGGGTAGAACAACTTACAGTTAAACAGTTTAACGAAGAACTAAAAGATGTGTTTCCATACATATATAACTTGATAGGCAACGGCATAATAGAAGAAATAGGCCCTGACAACTTGAATATACAAAGTATAGAAAAAAAGAAAAATACAACATTTAATAACATCGAAGAAACATTAAATGATATGTTTGAAACAGCAATAGAAAAGTTAATGGGACAGTTTTCAGACATAAACGAAGGACATATGGCAGGATATCAAAACTATCATTGCAAAGATTGTGGATGCCAAATGCATAACTGTAAAGAAGGTTGCGATTGTCCACACGATTCACATGATGAAACAGGATCGTGGTGGGTTGACAAAAATGGCAACGGAGTACCTGATGCACTTGAATCAGACGACGACACAATGGATGTAAAAGTAGGCCCACAAGGCATGGAACCAATGGATCAACCACAACAACCAAAAAAAGAAAAAACACCAATCGGAGAGTTCATTCTATCTTACTTTGATAGAGAAAACGGAACATTTCCTAAAGGCGAAACAGCAGTTCTTACTATGGTAGAAAAAGATTATGGTCCGCAATATGTAGAACCAGCTGCTAAGTTTATGCAAAAAGTAGAATCAATGGTTGCGCAACGTCAGGCTGAAGAAATAGCACAATCAAGATATCCAGAAACAGAACGAGTAAAGGCATTAGCGGGCTTATCATAAACAAATAGATAAGCCCCCTTTTTACATGTATGCTGGTAGTAAAATTCCCTATTCTTACAGTGCGCTAAAACAAGCGTTAAAAAACAATGATTTAGTTTTATTTAAAATAACAAAAAAAAGATTTTTAGACAATATACCTAACAAATGGACACCTAAACGGCATCGGTTTGATGTTCTTACAGCATTAGCTGCTCAAATAGAAAACAATTTAATAAATCACGATTATCATGAAAAAACTATAGATAATAGAAGCGGCACTTGGGTTGATGACGATCCATTATGGCAAATATCAAAGTTACATTATTTTTTTCATACGCAAGTCAATGAGTATTATTCTCCTATAACAATTTCTCCAAATCATTCAATGCTTGATATACATCCGGGGTTTTTTAGAATGGCAATGCTCGATTATCAAAGAGATAACTGTTTACTTACATTTTTACTAGATGCGAACAAGTGTTTAGAAAGTACACCAAGTCTGTTTGACACATATTGTACTTTAACAAAAATGCATTTTTTTCACAATACACCTCAAGAAAAATGGGAAAAACTTATGAATATTGACAAGCTAGGAAAGGTTACTATAACATATACACAGCCGGGTATTAACTTTGTTACAAATAGAGCTATGCAACCGGAATATAAAAAAGTTTGGAACTTATCATATCACAAGAATGAAAAACTTTTTACAATCAATAGACAACCTTTTGTAAAATTTGATAAAAATGAAAAAGATTGGAAATTCTTGTTGACAAGATAAATAATATTGTGTAGTATAATAAACATGTGCTACACATAAAAGGCACATAGAACATAGGCAATATAAGGAGGCATAACTATGGCATCATTAGCAGAAATCAGAGCAAAGCTCAAAGAACAAGAAAATCGTACAGCTGGTACAAGCACCGGCGGCGGCGATAACGCAATTTACCCATTTTGGAATATGAAAGAAGGCGATACAGCAACGTTACGCTTTTTGCCTGACGGCGACGATTCAAACACTTTCTTTTGGAAAGAACGTTTGATGATTAAACTTCCATTTGCTGGTGTGAAAGGTGAAACAGATTCACGTCCAGTACAAGTACAAGTTCCATGCATGGAAATGTATGGCGAATCATGTCCAATCCTTTCAGAGGTGCGTGGCTGGTTCAAAGATCCAAGTCTAGAAGATATGGGTCGTAAGTATTGGAAAAAACGTTCTTACATCTTCCAAGGCTTTGTTGTTGATGATCCACTAAAAGAAGATTCACAACCAGAGAATCCAATTCGTAGATTCATTATTGGTCCACAAATCTTCCAACTAATCAAAGCAGCACTTATGGATCCAGACATGGAAGAACTACCAACAGATTATACTGCGGGTGTTGATTTCCGTTTGTCAAAAGGTTCCAAAGGTGGTTACGCAGACTACGGCGCAAGTAACTGGGCTCGTAGAGAGCGTCCACTAGGTGACGCAGAGATGTCAGCAGTTAACAATCATGGATTGTTTAACTTAAATGACTTCCTACCTAAAAAGCCAGGCGAAGTAGAACTAAAAGTTCTTACTGAAATGTTTGAAGCAAGTGTAGATGGTGAAGCATATGATTCTGATCGTTGGAGTCAATACTTCCGCCCAGCAGGTATGCAAGCAAAAACTGGTGATCCAGTAGCAGCATCAACGCCGACACCTGCTCCGCAATCAGCAGCACCTGCACCTGCTCCTGCTCCAGCAGCAGTTGAAGATGATATTCCTTTTAAATCAAACGAAGAAGCAGCGGCAGAAGCAGCGCCAGCCGGTGGTGCACAAGACATTCTTGCAATGATCAGAGCACGCCAAAATCAATAATAGAAAGGGCTTCGGCCCTTTCCTTTGCTTTTTAGAATAGGAGATATGTATGGCTACTAAAGCATTCGATCCTTCAAAGTTTCGAAACTCATTAACAAAATCTATTAAAGGTATGAGTGCAGGCTTTAATGATCCACAAGATTGGATCAGCACAGGCAACTATGCACTTAACTATCTACTCAGCGGTAATTTCCGCAAAGGTGTTCCACTAGGCAAAGTAAGTGTATTTGCAGGCGAATCTGGTGCAGGTAAATCTTACATTGTGTCTGGTAACATTGTAAAGTCAGCACAAGAACAAGGTATCTTTGTTGTGCTTATTGACAGTGAAAATGCATTAGACCAAACATGGCTAGAAGCATTAGGTGTTGATTGTAGTGACGATAAGTTACTTAAACTTAACATGGCAATGATTGACGATGTTGCTAAAACTATTAGTACGTTCATGGATGATTATCGTTCTATGGATGAAGCAGATCGTCCTAAAGTATTGTTTGTAGTTGACTCATTAGGTATGCTTATGTCACCAACTGAAGTTAATCAGTTTGAAGCAGGTGACATGAAAGGTGACATGGGTCGTAAGGCTAAGGCACTAAAAGCACTTGTAACTAACTGTGTTAATATGTTTGGTTCATACAACGTAGGTATGTGTGTTACTAACCACACATATGCATCGCAAGATATGTTTGATCCTGACGATAAGATTTCAGGTGGCAGTGGCTTTGTGTATGCAAGTTCTATGGTTGTAGCAATGAAAAAACTAAAACTAAAAGAAGATGCAGAAGGCAACAAAACCAGCACAGTAAATGGTATTAGAGCAGCGTGTAAAGTTATGAAAACACGTTATGCTAAACCATTTGAAGCAGTACAAGTTAAGATTCCGTATGAAACAGGAATGGATCCATATTCAGGTATGTTTGATTTGTTAGAAGCAAAAGGATTACTTGAAAAACAAGGCAATCGCTACAAGTATATTGATAGCGATGGAAATGAAACACTAGAATATCGTAAGAACTGGACAGGTGAACTACTCGAAATGATCATGGCCGATTTACCGGCAAAAGAAGCACAAATGGTAAATATCGCTAACGCAACCGACGAAGAAGTTGTGATTGATCATAACGAGGAGTTAACCGAGAATGAATGAAGATCAGATTGTTGATATCTGGAACTTGTTTAAACCAAACTTAGACAAAAAACAAGTAGAAATAGCAGCAGAAAAGTTTATTGATCTGCTGGCTGACTATGGCGTTGACGATATTACTTTAAAAGAAGCTTTAGGCAATGACAAAGATCTAGACAGCGCAATTCAATATTATTTAGACGACGACGGCGATTACGAAGACGATGACTGGGATTAATATATGGGGTGGTACAGCAGTGTAAGCAGAGATATCGGTCAGATACCTGCTGCAATACAATATTTTGAAGCTGAATTAGCAACTGCTAAAACAGAAGTCAAACTTATTGGAAATGTTGAAAAACAAGCAGCAACAATGCCAGGCATTGTTGAACACCGATTTAACCAACTTCAAGAGATTGAAGCAATCTTAGAATACATGAATATTGAGCTGCGAAAACTACGCAGCTCATATTTTAAAAAATATCTTGAAAACTATCAACGTTCGTTAAGTAGTCGTGACGTAGAAAAATATGTAGATGGTGAAAAAGATGTTTGTGATTATGAAATGATTATTAACGAGTTTGCATTAGTAAGAAATAAATGGCTGGGCGTCCTTAAAGCACTTGATCAAAAGCAATGGCAGATAACTAATATTGTAAAGTTAAGAGTTGCAGGAATGGAAGACGCAACTTTATAAGGAAAATATATGTCTTATTCACATGAATATTTAGAAGAACTAAAAGTTCTACATAGTAAAAAAACTTTTGGTCAAAATAGAAATATTCCTGAAGTTGTACATAACTTAATTCAACAACACAATATTAAAAGTTTTTTAGATTTTGGCGCTGGCAAAGGTCTTACTAGTGATACTATAAAAAAAGAATATCCAAAAATAAAATTATATACATACGATCCTGCGACATTCCCTTACCCTTTACCAGAAAAAGTCGAACTGACTTATAGCAGTGATGTGCTAGAACATATTGAACCTGATCTTATTGACGAAACGTTACAAGATTTATCATCTAGATCAACACGTTATCAATATCATTTAATTGCATGTCATCCTGCAAAAAAAGCACTTAGCGATGGTCGCAATGCGCATTTGATTGTTGAAAATCCCACATGGTGGAAAAATAAAATTGAAGCATTAGACGGGTGGAAAATTATATTCGAAACAATAAAGGAAAGACACGCTCCTGTCAAAAAAGGACCGCCAAAACATGTTGTTAAGTATATTGTGATATTGGAAAAAATATGAAAAAAGTTTATGACTATTGGATGCCTAAAACAGATGATCACTTTGAAAGATTAATAACAAAAAGAGTTAAAAAAGGTGGTCCACCAGAATACCAAGATGATGTTAGAAATGTAGCTTACAAATACGTAACAGATTTTGATCTCGCTATTGATATTGGAGCAAATGTAGGATTGTGGGCAAGGCCTTTAACCAAAAAGTTTAAAAATGTAATAGCTTTCGAACCTTTAGAACAAGTATACAGTTGCTTAGAAAAAAATGTACAGGGATTACCGGTAACAATAAATCGGTTTGCATTAGGAAGTGTAAACGACAAAGTTGAAATGGTCTACGATAGCGAAAACACAGGTGGTAGTTTTGTAAGTAATATAGGTAAAGGAAACATTGAAATAAAAAGATTAGATGATTTAGATTTACCTAAGTTTGGATTATTAAAGATCGATTGCGAAAGACATGAGTTAGAAGTACTAAAAGGTGCAATGGATACAATACTAAAATACAAACCAATAATAGTATGCGAACAGCAAGCAGACACAAATGAATGTGCTGGAAAATATTTAAAATCATTTGGTGCATACGAAATTACTAATGTCAGAAAAGATTACATATTTGGTTGGAAACATTAAATACCGTATGACTACAGTATTAGTAACCGGTGGATTTGATCCTTTACACAGCGGACATATTGAATATTTTAAAGCAGCAAAAAAACTAGGTAATAAACTAGTGGTAGGGCTTAATAGCGACCAGTGGCTTATAAATAAAAAAGGCAGAGCATTTATGCCTTTTGATGAACGAGCAAGCATAGTTAAACATCTAGATATGGTAGATAGTGTTATCCCTGTTAAAGACGATGATACAGGCGGAACAAGTAATGCCATAGGTTACCTTTTACAAACTACTACAGGTAAACTTATTGTTGCAAACGGCGGCGATAGAGTTGATGGCGAAATACCAGAACAAAAAATATATGGCAATCATCCTGACGTAGAGTTTGTATTTGGAGTCGGTGGCGAAGATAAAAAGAACAGCAGTAGTTGGATTCTAAAAAACTGGGACAAGCCTATAACTAAACGTGCTTGGGGTGAATACAAGGTATTGGATCGCAACGGC
>Ga0208162_1000046_pt1 | contig 55845 bp, 79 predicted proteins | sample CB_VirMetaG_4_FD_184539 | JGI IMG/M metagenome (GOLD analysis project Ga0208162, IMG submission 184539) | Freshwater to marine saline gradient viral communities from Chesapeake Bay - CB_1508_1M Viral MetaG (SPAdes) (version 4) | ecosystem: Environmental > Aquatic > Marine > Coastal | place: USA... | reverse complement strand
ACTGCTCCACCGCCATATAGGATTATTGCTGCTGAATTATTAGAAGATCTAAACTCTGGCCAGTCCGCTGCTGCCAAAATATTAAAAGATTTTGATCAAACTCTTTATGATAACGAAGGACAACCCATAGCTAATCCAACAATCAGAATTAAAGATAGGATTGATTCCCCATTATCTAAAGGAACAAAAGTATACTGTTATTTTGATACTTATTTAGCTGAGTATATAGCTTTTAGTGCTGCTGATGCTTGGCCTATGATTATGACTTTTGTAGCTAATGAAACTTTTAGACCATCAGATAAAATTGTTGATGTGAGTGTAATTGCTAATGCGACTCTTGGCGGAGTTAATATTGACCCCCAATTTGGTGGTTATTCTAGTAATAGGGTCAGTAGTGGCTTTATTGGTAATATAGCTGCTTATAATGTAAAAAGATGTGGCGCGATGAGGGGTGATTTAGTTACTATACATAGAGTAAGTATGCAAGGATATTCTCTATCAGCATCAGACAGTTCTCCCTATGTGTATATAGTTGTTCATACTGGAGAAAGTAACGAAGCTGTACCAGTTGGACCGGTATATTAGGAGTTATAAATGGTAGCGGAATCAGGATTATTTGTTGAGTGTGCAGAAAATTTAATAGAAGTACCTTCTATCGAGAGTGATGCGCTAAGATACTTTAATATAGCTATCGAGCTAATACCAGGATATAAAGAATATGTGCCACAAGCATTAGTTCATTCTACCGACCAAGGCCTAGCTTGGGTTGATATTGAAGATGTTATAGTGATATTATGTTGGAAAGTTAATGACGATAGAGAAAATCCAAAGTTTATTATTGAGCGAGGCCATATTCCAACATTTGTCACAGAACCAGCAGAACCATGTTCAGTAAAAATTACAGCATGTCCAAATGATTCAAGTTCTGTAGTTGCTCCTACGATAGGAGAGGACACTTTTAAAATATGTGATTTTAGTAAGATTACAATTGATATACCAGATGAAGAGCTTAGAAATAAATTTGTTAATCCGTTTCCTTATAGATATTTTAATCTAGCAATCGAACTCATTTATGGCTATGAAGCTGGATCTCCACAAATACTCACGCATTCTGCTAAATGTGACCCAGATCAATCATATCCTAGTCTAACTTGGCAAACACTAGGATGTCTAAGTTTAATGAATTGTATAGCGTTAGATGACGTAAATGGTTTGCATGATTTAAGAGCTGAGATTGCTACAATTTATGCTTTTGAAGCAACTATATCCATAGGAAGTTCTTCACAATCAATTCCAGAAGGATTATTTGGTGATGGATCTCCTCCAAGATCTGATCCCGACGGAGGCGGCGGAGGAGATTTTCCTCCTGTTGATATTATTATCCAACCTCCACAGCCTTATATTCCGGCTCCCCCTATTGAATATCCTTTGCCAACCCCTACTCCTACCCCTACACCAGAACCACCACCCACAAGAGAGCCACCTGATGTACCACCAATAGATGGAGGGCCTATAGATGGATATCCGCCGGGCGGTGGAGGTGGAGGCGGCGGTGGAGGCGGCGGTGGAGGCGGTGGAGGCGGTGGTGGAGACTATCCACCTTGTCCTGAAGGTTTCATAGAATATGAAAATAAAGTTTGCTGTCCTGAGGGTTGGGAGCCAGTCTATATTGATGAAGATTTTCCATATTACGGATATAGATGTTGTCCTATAGGTTATGATATTTGTACCAATCCGTGTAGTCCAGATTATGGGTTATGCGTACCACCTACTGACGAATGGTGTCAAAATGCACCGACGGCAACTCCATCACCAACCCCAACTTATACTATTACTCCTAGTCCAACCCCAAGAGAAAGTCCAACTCCAACCCCAACACAATGTATACCATGTGATATAATATTTGATGCTATACAATCAGAAGAAGATGTATATAGATATTTTAATATGCCTATTGAACAGATTCCAAATTATAACGAAAGTAAAATACAATTTTTAGGACATAGCGTCAAAGGATCTCGTACACAAATTTTTTATTCTGGAGAAACATATTTCGATGAATGTGGAACAGAACATTATAGAGAAGTGCCGATTATTTCTAGTTTTCCGTGTGGTTCTACCGGAATAGGATTGCAATGGTTTGAGCCAACTTGCGTAGAATTAGTTACTAATATAGAAGTAACAGAAGAAGCTTTAGTTGCTGAAAAACAAAAAATTACTGTTATCAACTATTATGCAGCATCCGACCGGTCTTGTGCTATTCCAGTAACAATGTGTCCCACGGTTACTCCTTCTAACACTCCAACCCCGACAGTAACTCCTTCGGTTTCTCCTAGTCCTACATTACCTCCTCCAGATCCTACTAATTCAGCGCTACCTCCGTATGTCCCTCCTGGCTTTCCATGTTCTTGTCCTGTCGGATATGAAGAAGTAGCTGAATGTGTCTGTTGTCCTGCTGGATGGAGTATTTGTACAAATCTAAATTGTCAAGCTTTTGGTTTTTGTATACCCCCAGATTTATTTGATGAGTTGTGCGGAGATTGTGGTGATCCTCCAGAACCTCCTCCTCCCCCTCCTATTGTTGAATGCCCCGCCGCTTGCGAAACGGAAGAGAATAATCAGAATTGTAATCCCCCAGCAATAGGAGGATGTGAGCCTTTTGGAGATACAGGAGGAGGGCCAGAAGGAAAAACAGATACTTTCGAGAAAGACAATTTAGATCAATTAGAAATTGGTATGGTTTTGTCTTGGGCAATTGTTCCTGATGGGCCAGAATGGAATGGTACTATCAAAATATTTTTTGATGATATCCTAGCAGGAGAGGTAGAATATACCAACGAAACATCTGGTAAAGGCTATTTTTGTAAACCAAACGGAGCTACTAAAGTAACAGTAAAGACAACATATGAAGATGGGGTATTTTATAGTTGGTCAATAGAGTGTAATGGATATTGTTGTCCGATACATCCTATTGTAAGATATCAGGTATTTGGTTGTCCAGACAATTGGGATTTTATGTGGAGGTGTGACCCAACATTTGGTGAGCCAGTAATAGCATGCTGTCCTCCAGGATGGGTCATCTCGGTTGGAGGACAATTGGACGGATTCTGTATTGATCCTAATAGAGTTAATAAAGCAGATTATCCAGAGGCATGCCCCTAGTTAAATTAAGGATTAATTATATATGGCTACACCTACACCAACAAGAACACAAACACGAACACCAACAGCAACGGTGACAGGTACTCCTACGCCTACTCCAACAGTTACTAATACCCCTACAGTTACTCCAACAAGAACACAGACTAGAACACCAACACAAACCAGAACTCAGACCCCTCCTGCTTCAGCAACTCCTACTCAAACTAGAACTCCAACAGCTACTTTAACTCCAACCCCAACAGTTACTCCTTCTCAAACAATTACTAACAGTCCTACTCCTAGTGTAACTATTAGTTTTAGTCCAAGTCCAACAATTAGTGTTACACAAAGCCCAACTTCAACACCAACCAGATCACCTACTCCTACAGCCTCTCCTACTGCTACGCTGACGAGAACACCAACACCGACTCCTACTGTTACTCCTAGTTTATCGCAGCCAGATTATAGCGCATTAAATACTCCAGTTATTAATCCGACTAATACGCCAGAGCCTAGTCAAACTCCTACAATTAGTATAACCCCAACAATTAGTGTAACGCCCACTGCAACAGTTAGTAACACTCCGACTGTTACTCCAACTATTACGAATACTGTCAGTTTAAGTCCTACTACTACGCCTTCTAGAACTCCAACTCAAACAATTAGTGGTTCTCCAACTCCAACAGTAACACCTACTGCTACTGTAACTGTTACTCCGAGTTTAAGTTATTCTCCGACTCCAACTAATAGTCCTACAGCAACGAGAACACCTACTGTAACCCCCACTATTAGTCTTTCTCCAACCGTAAGCCCTAGCATAACCCCGACTCGAACTCCTACGGTTACTCCTAGTATTACTCAAAGTGTCTCTGTGAGTGTTAGTGCAAGTTTAGCATGGCCGTTACCTAGTAGAACGCCAAGTCCAACACCAACAAGAACTCAGACTGGAACGCCTACTAGAACGCCTACAGTAACTCCTACTATCAGCAATACGCCTAGTATAACACCAACAATAAGCGTAACACCAACTATAAGCGTAACACCAACTATTAGTGCATCAAGCGGATCAACTCCAACTCCTTCTAGCCCTTAATTTTTGATACCCATACAGCCTGTTGTGCCACTTCTTGGTGGAATGGTTTTAGTCCATATTTGATAACAGTATCTTTAATGTCTTTCTCTTCTATTTCTAACCAATCCCATAATTTACCTTTGACAAAAGAATTGAAATAAGCTTTACTAGGAGCATAGTCATGAGCCATAATAACATCTCCTTCTTTAAGAAAAGGAGCTATGAGATTATATTCGCATATTTTACATCCTCCATCACATAAAACCAATGTTGGATTTCCAGATTTTACAAAATCTTTTATCTCTTTTTTGCAGTAGTTGTTTTTAAAGTCAGAATAATCGCCATTAAACAAATTTTTAGTTTTAACTTCTACTCTATCATCAACTAATGGTATCAGAAATTCTTGCTTGTATATATCATAGGTTCTAATGATAGACTCTTTACATTCTATCTTATCTAGAATGTCTCTTACCATTAATGTTAGACCGCCATGCATTGTTCCTATTTCTAAAACTTTTGTTGGTCTTAGAGTACCAAGGATTTTGTTAAAAACTTCTTCTACATTAGGATTTTGTGCAGCATGTAGGTATCCATATGCGAATCCTCCGTTAACCATTTAATTCCTCCAGTTTTATATGTCTTAATAGATATCTTAGATTTTTATCTAGTGTACAATGTTTTTCGTACCATCTTCTAGCATTTTCAGAAATAAAACGTAAATATTCCTCATTATATCTTACACGATTCCATGTCTCTAATAGGCGATCTCCAAAACTTTCAAAATCAGAATGTTCAGGATTGCCATTCCAATATTTGATATCAGAAAAACAACTAATATAATGATAATTAGGAATTAAAGGATCATCATAGTCTGTATTGATAAATGGCCTTATCACAGGTGTCCCAACAGCAAAACATTCTATGTCACGGTTGCAAATTTCCGTTCCTCCAGGCAAACTTAAAGCACACCTATACTCAGACAGTTCTTTTAAATAGTCCTCATATGAGAGTGTCTCTGCTGCTTCATTTTGTCTTTTTTCAATAATAACTACAGACTCGTCATTGACTCTTGATAGCATTTGTGACCTAAAAGGCCAAAGCCATCCTCTAAAAATCATTTCGTCTAATGTGTCTTCTTTGTGTTCGTAATCTATTTTGCTAGGACCATATGGTCCATAGTAAAAAGATTTGTAAATTTTAGTTATATCTAATGGGCAATAAAGATCATCATTTCCTATAGTTTCTTTTCTCCAGTTGAAATAATCAAAATAATTAAAACCACCAGGATAGAAAAACTTAACCATATTTTCAGGTTGCCAACCAATATGCTTCATAAAGTGATATCGCCAATTATCGAAAAATGAGACTAGCATGTATTTCTGATTTGTAGGATTAATAATAGAGAAATTCATACAACTAAAAATACTACCATAACCAAAATTATCATATTTAGGATGATTTACAATTTCAAAATCATGTTCTTCATATTTTTTTTGTAGTTTTTTATATAGCTTATTAAAAAATGTTGACACATAAAAATGTGGCCAATCATTAAAATCATGTTGAATATGATATTTCATCAGATATATCCTGTAATTGGATCTTGCCATTCCTTGCTGATACTATGTGGCCATACTATCCAGCTTGTTGGTCTTTTCTTTGTTTGGAAACTTCTCCATATTTTGTAATATCCATCAGGATCGTTTTTCATTCTTTTTATTTCTTCTCTATCTGCATCTTGCCTATACATATCTTGCCCCTTTTCATCCTTGAATGCTACGCACCAAAAATCATAATCATCATGCGGCATTTGATTAAAACCAAGATCTATACAATGCTTAAATATATGAAGAAGACTATTGTTAAATGCTTCATCTGATATTTTCATATTTTCAAACTTAGGCAATTTATTATCTAATACAGCCTGAGTTATCGCTCGCTGCTTAAAACTAATCCCAGAAAATTTCTCATAATCAGAAAGAGTTCTCTTATCGCCAAATCCATATATTCCGAAATCAATATCTTGGATTTCGCCATCCATGCCCAATAGTTTCCTATTTCTCTTATGACAAATTTCATTTCTCTTACCCCATCCTTTGTCGTCATCCCATTGTTTGGTTCTTCCTTTTCTAGTGTACTCATGCCAAACTATTACTTTGTGAGGATGGAAAATATCATAACCATGAGTAAAAGCTCTTGCTGCTATACTAATTTCTTCTCCATGAAAGTAATAGTGAGGATCATGTTTAACTTCTTTAGCGAATTCTCCTAAAGTAAAAGCAAAATGGGCACTATAAAATCTTCCTAATAATGGTTTGTCTAAATCATCTTTGGATGGGTCGAATGCAGCAGGAAGAAAGAATATGGCTCCTTCTGGAATAAATCTATCGAAGGTCATTTTCCAAGGTTCTTGAACTCTATCTTGAGGATCATTTTCTGGATTATAACTAGGAATATAAGCTGTAATCAGAGGCTTAGGATGTCCTTCTTTTTGTAGTCCTTCTAGCATTCTAATTAACTTAGCATCCCAATCCTGAGTAAAACGATGATGACTATCTAATTGAAGAGTATACTTCTCATTGTTGTATAATCCCTGAACTAGATTCCGAGCCCAGCAAACTCCTTGAGATTCTCTGTAATCTATATCTAAAATTTTGAACTGGGGATGATCCATAAATTCTTCGATATCGTCCCAATCATCATCTTTGGATCTTTGCCAAGCAATACCAAAACGTAAATTTTCTGGATGCTTGGCTTTTGCTAAACAATCTTTTAATGTGGGCAATAATTCTGGATCTCTATAAGCAGCGATTTGAATAAAGATAGTGTCAGTTTTCTCTTCTCTCATTGTTTCCATAATGAACGATCCTATTGTGTGTAAAAGGGCTTGCTAATAAAATTGCTGGATTAATTTCTTTTTTGCGAGTAAGTTGAAATAGATAACTCATCCAAGTTTGTTCATATGGATGAGCCCATTTCTTATCTATAAAACATTTCTTGTTTCCTTCTTTTCCTATTATATGCGGCCAGTTGCAATAATAAACTTCTCCCTCTGCATATGGTATTCCTTCATAGCTTTTGATGCAACTAAATTGAGTATTAGGCCTACTATTACTATTTATATTCCCAAAATATTTGCTTTTTTCTTTAACAGGAACATTGTGCCAGGCCCATTGTTCGGAATTATTCCCAAAGAATTCACTAAAACACAACTTTAAGAATGTATAATTTTCTTTTTCCATAATATCAAGGAAATTATAAAATGGATTAGATATCTTTTTTGTAAACCCAAAAGGACAAGTTCCCTCTAAATCCAACAGCATATCATCCTCAAAGAACATCATATAATCAGCATCAGACTCATGGAAATGTTCTGCTGCCCATTGTCTTCCTCCGCATATGCCTATATTATTATGCCTAAATTCTTGCATACCAAATTGGTCACACAAAGTCTCATATTCTTTAAAATATTTAGAGTCTATTGTATTGTTAATTAGAATAAGATTTGTATCATTAATAAAGCTACGATCATGCTTTAAAAAAGAATCCAATACCATTTTTGGTTGTTCAACAGAATTATATGTGAGAATATACAGATTTACTTTTTTGCTGTTTCTAGATTTAAAAGTTGGTTTTTGCAAATTCTCAAAAAAAGTATATATCAAACCATCAGGTTTTATCATCTCAAACTTATATTTAGTAGGATAGAGGTAAGTCATAATAGTAAATATGCTTTCCTCTGTACCCATCAAATTTTGATTTAAAGACCGATCTAGTAAATCGTAATATACAGCATTAGCTTCTGGTAGATAGTCTCTATTGCCTCCAAAAAATCCTCCTCTCGCTACTCGATCAACATCTTCTGCTTTAGCATATTCTCTCATCTTTTTAATATCAAAGCCATGTATTTCAGTATTGGTATGATATGGAAAACAGATGAAGATAAGTTTTTGAGAAATCCTTTTTAGATTACTAATAACTGTAGGATTTTGAAAATAACCAAGACTTAGAGTATTAGTTATTCCTCCGTCGATCCAATAAATATATTGGTCGTCAAAAGGACTTATTATTTTAGCATTATGCAGAAGAAACATTTTGCTCATTACCATTGGATTATAGAAAGGCAATGATGCTTGTGTACTATCTTTAAGCCATCCTACTTGGTTATACCAGTCTGGATTTGTTCTAATCTCTTGTACTTTATTTAGGAACGGGAAAAAATTTCCACCAAATTGTTCTTTTTTATGATGGATGATATGGGTATTTTCTTTTGATCTATGTTCCCAAACAAATGATTCCAGAGAAGGATCTATATACACAATAAGATTAAAGTCTTTCATTTCTACAAGAAGTTCTTTGAATCTATTTTTGTAGTGATCGAAAGACCTATTCCATCCAGGTTTGGCATCTCCTCTTTGGAGATCCCAAATTCCTGTAACGAATGTTATATTGTTGGACATTGCTTATTTCTTAGAGGGGTTCCATTTATACCAGCCATAATTGGGAAGATATTCATTTTGATCGTCTTTTCTCTTTGGAAATAAAGTTCCTCCCTTTTTATGCTGTCCGAAAGACAACAAGGCCCCACAACTATTACACTTTAGCTCATAATAGTCATTGCCTTCTACAGTTCTGCAAATGAATCGTAAATCATTGCCTTTGCACATTCCGCATTGTTTTTCTCCAAAGATTTCTTGCAACATAGCAAGTTCTTTAAAAACTTCTTTTTGTCCTGTTCCCTCAACCTCAAAAGTTAGTTTTTCATTAGCTTTATAGTGTAGTTTCATATTTATCTCCAGTTTGCATCAAATCCAAGAATTTCTTCAGGTGCATTGTCTTTTTGTTGGTATTCAGCTAAGACAGAAGCAACTTTCACTGCATCTTCATATTCAATATTATAGACATTTTCTTCTTTAATGTCAAGTATTTGATTGAGCATTTTTTTAACATTAATGTCTAATCTTTTTGCCATTACATCAATAAAATTAATCTGATTGTTGGTTATTTTGCTGACATTAATAGCGTCTGGATGATCTTCAATTTCTGAAGCAACTTCTTCAGCAGCAACAACTTTTCTTAATCTTAAAGCGCGACGTAATGCCCTTCCCTCTGCTCTAGTTTCAGCCACAGCAACAGGATGATTTCTGAAGACCTTGTCGCAATTACCCCAATAAACGTCCGCAGCGCCCGTTACAAGCTTGCTATTATAAATACCGAGTCTTGATTCGGTTTCTTTATTTGATTTAAATATGAGGCTAAAAGTAACAGTAGCTCTCATCTCGTTATCTCTGCTAGGAGTTTGGTCAACTTTAGTAGTCGCCTCCATAATCTCAGAATCCATTACTTTCTCAAAAATTCTACGCAATCCATCCGTTGTAGGATTACCCATAATCTTCTCGTCTTCTGTTAGAAAACTTAATACATAATCTGTCCATTCAATATCGTGGATAGTTGGAGTAAGTTTTTCCTCCAATTTTTGATCCAATGATTCTTGATTTTCATCCAGTATTTCTTGATCCTTATCTTCCATCTTTTTTCTTCCTCTGGGCATTATTCATCTCCTATTTCTATATAATTCTTTCCTTCGTTTCTGATATCTGCTATAGCTTCCATAAGTCGTTCAAAAATCATTTTTGCTCTGGACTTAGAAAAATCTTTTTGTTGTTTAATCCTAATAAGATTAATACCTTTGCCTATCAATAGTCCGGTTTTCTTACTATCATATTCTTGATTTCTCTTTAATGCTTCTTCTCCCCATACTGGTAAAAAATGAGAAGGACCATCGACCTCTACTGCTATATTAAGTTCTGGCAAAAACAAGTCAATGTGCAATTTTGTATTACTCAGAATTTGTTCTTTGTGAGGAATTGTTTTATAATTGTTTATTACTAAACTTTCAAGTAAATACTTTTCTAGTTTAGAACCAAGTTTACTACTTACTCTAACAGCTTCATTAGCTTTTTCAAATCTTAATTGTTTTTCTTGTTCAGATAAATTATCCCAATTATTTTTTGCTATTTCTTTTCTTCGTTTTAATTCTGATGCCTCCAAACTTTCCCAAGAATTCATAACAGAAGAACCAATTTTTTCCTTAGTCTCTTCGCTTCTAGTAGTTCCTTTTGTTGGATGCTTATGTTTTCCTGTTTCAAGAGCTAATTTTTGTGCTTCACTTTTGCTCCTAATAGGAATACCAATTCTTATAGCATCTCGTCTGACTCTATTTGGATAAGTATTATACTCTTCTGCTATTTCTTGAAAGCTTTTATTTTCTTCTAAGTATAATCTTTTTAGGTCGTTATCTGAGTACAGATTGGATTTCGGCATTTTTAGCTTTCCTTATTTTTTTATTATTGTCTTTAATAAGAACATTCACGTTATTCATCAATGATTTTTCTAATTTGATCAAGTTTTCTTTCTCGACTACAACTGTTTTTTCACAGATTAAATCAGATGATCTTTTATTAAAATCTTTGTGATTTAGAAAAATTATTTTTTCTTGATAGTAAGATAAATGATAAAAATTAATGCAGGCATATTCTGTGTTTGGTATTTTCTGGTTACTGCACTGACTATCTAGAACCAAGAATAGCATATGTTCTTGATATAAATCAGAAATTGTGTCTAACAATGTTAAATCAGTATCATCAGATACATAAATAGCTAGTTGCATTTTATACTCCGGGTTTTTTATTGATAGATATAATTTTTTTATTCTTTTGTATAGAGGGATGGAAAGTAATTCCCTGGTCAATCATTTTATTGATAATCTCAAATAAAAAATAATTTCTTAGTTTATTTTCGTTGATGTAGTAACTAAATGTTTCTATGTTTTTTTTGTTTATGTAATACATATTCAATAAATAATTATCCAGACCATAGGATATATTCAGAACATTATTGTTGCGAACTATACATCCTAATGAATTGTTATTTTTTTTGCTAAGATAAATATGTGATTTTTCTCTATTAAAATTTTTAAACATTTCCGATTTAATGGCTAGATCTCCAAAAAATATTAAACAATTTTGGTCGAGATAATCAGAAGCGCATTTAATTGAGTTTACGAAACCAGTCTCGTTGTATTCTTTATTCTCTATCGCTATAACATCTGGATAGCTTTTACTAAAATACCTTTTGATTTTTTTGTTTTCAAAACCATATACATAAATTATGTTACTTCTTGGAAAAGCTGTCTTTATAGCTTTATATTGTGTTTGAAATAAGTTCGTCCTCTGGTTAATCTGGATTAGACCATAACAGCCTTTGGACTTCATGCCTTTAGCATATTTATCTGCTATAATTATACAGTTCATATGGTTGTATATTCTTCATAATGAGTTATTATATCATGTGATTTTGTAAGTCCAGCTTTATAGACAAATTTATTAAACAAAATTGTTTCTTTGCTTTCATTACTTAATACCATGAATCTTTTAAATTTTTTATATGTAATATCGTTGGCTGTGTTAATTATTGTAGTCAAGTTATTAAAATTACCATTAACTGACAAAACAAAATTACAATTTTCAGCACCAAGATTTATTATTTCATGCACAGTAGTAATATGGTCTTGTTCTACATGAGAAACATTTTTTATTTTCCATCTAGATTTTATTCCAGATTTATTTAAAACTTTATAGTATTCATGAGGCTGAAATAAGCTATTTTCATTTAAGCAAATTATGATACTATCTGGATGTACATCAGCTTGTTTTATTTCTTTAAGAATGTCGCTTAATGTATTCAAATCTGTAGTGTAGCAGTTAATTATTGCAACATATTTTAGCTTTAGAAGATTTTTAACATATTGTATTCTCGTGTTTTTATCGTTTTCAACATTTCTTGATTCAAAATATTTTTTTTCTTTGTATGCAACACATTGTTTGTTGTCTACAATATAGAATTCTTTTTCATGATCATAAGCTTCTTTGATTTCTATGTGATCTGTTTTTCCATATTCATCTAACAAGCCCATTGAACACCCAGTTTGGGTATTATTTGTATATTCAGCAAAATAACAATTTTTACAAGCAGTATGCAATCGACTTATATCAGACATTCAAATATGGCTCCTGGAATAGTTTTGTTGGATTTTGCCTAATAGCTTCGTATATAGATTTTCCGTTCATATATTGCTCTAATTGTTTAACAACTAATTCCGGAGTCATTGACTGAACGTGACTTCTCATTGCAACAGAATAACCATTAGTAAAATCCTTTATGAGTTTTTTAATTGGTGATGTTTTTAGTAAATATGGCTCTCTAATAATTTCCTTAATAATAAATTCGATAAACTCAACAACATTTTTTTGATGAGGCACAGATATATCGTTATTAATTTCTCTTTTTGGGCTGTCCCAAGCTAAATTACAACTTATGTCTGCAGTATCAAAGGCTCTATCCCAAACATCTGCTACTAGATCCCAAGAATAATATTTCTCGCATAGTGATCTAGTTTGTTTTGACATTGAGTTTCGGTCTTCTTCTGACTTACTTACAAAATAATCATACAATATTTCAGTAATTGCATTTATTTTTGGATATGCTCTGTCTGCACCTGTTTCCATTTCTCGATAAAGTCTTTCAACTGGTATTGAATATCCTTTTAATTTTCTGACAATCTCTGTCATAGCACTATAATCAACACTAGCTATAGGAATTCCACAAGATGCTGCTTCTACTTGAGGCATACCAAATCCTTCACAAATAGCTACCTGAAGAAAGAAATCAAAAGTTTGATAAATACTTATTAGTGCTGCAGTTGGAGCAGGATTGGTAGCGTTTGTCAGATAACACGTGGGACTATCGCATATCTCACACTTCGTTATTGGTTCGTGAAATTTAGTAGGATATACAGCTTGACACTTAGAGCATATGCTAGTGAAATAAACTTTATCAGTTAATTTATGTTCTATCAATAGCGAAGGAATATCCCATCCCGCATGTTCTGGATAAGAAGTATGCAAATAAAGATAGCTCTTGTTATAGAGTTCTGTTTTTCCTTCAGACAACAATTTGTCCAGATATGCTCTATAAGCAGCAAAAAGATCTGGGAATAGTTTTCGTTTCTGATTACGCATTACAGCTCCAGTAATGCTTACTTCTTTTCCGAATATTTCTTTTTGTAAATCCTTTTTGTTTTTTGGAGGAACAAATGTTTCTAGATCAACGCCAGCATTGGCTATATCTGGAAAAAGATTTATTTTATTGCCACATTGATTTTCTAATGTTTGTTTTGCCCAATCTGTATATGGAATTACTACGTCCATATTAGAAAAAGTGTCAAGCCATTCTGGTTTTTGTGGTGCAGAGTCTACTGTAGGCATTACTACCCACCTAAAGAATTGTCTAAATGGACTAATTTCTTGATAGGCATACATCCAATAGTCTCGCATATCAAACACAATATCTGGCTTAAAATGCAATAGAATTTGATTAAATCTCCATGATCCAAAGGCATTGGCTGGAGAAGATCCGTATTTCTTTTTCTGGTCTTCAGGATCTTTGCTGGACGGGGCGTTCGGATATACTTTCCAAAGGAGATCTTTGATTTTTAGATTATCAAGACTAGTATAACATCCAATTTCAGCTATTTCATATTTGCCAGTATTATGTAATCTTGTTAATAGTTCTTTGCCATACACGCCATAGCCAGTACCCAATAAACTAAAGTCGTTCGCTATTAGTATTCTTGTTTTTCTCATATAGTTATCTTTCTTTGTGTTAAGTCGGGATGGCTGCCGAATTGTTTCTTGATTTCATTATAAAATAAACCTTTAATCCCAACAGCCACCCCAACTTAATAAACTAAAACGCTACGGTATCTTCTACCGATTCTGCTTCTTGGCTTACACTTTCGGGTTCTACATTCTTCTTTTTAAGAACAGCACCTTGTCCCTTTACGATAGGAGCAAAATTATTCACTCTAACCTTCATGGTAGAATGCTTTACTCCATCCTTTTCCCAAGAATCATTTCTTAATGATCCTTCTACCATTACTAGATCGCCCTTCTTTAGCGTATTAGAAACAGCGACAGCTCCAGAATCCCATGCTTCACAAGTAATAAAAGAAGTTGTCTTATCATGAGTTCCGTCTGCTCTTGTAAATTCTCTAGATGTAGCAACAGTGAAGTTTACAACAGCAGTTCTTTTTTCTCCGACAACTCGAAGTTCAGGATCACGAGCAAGATTTCCACGCAAAATAACTAAATTCATAAGTTTCTCCTTAAAATTAACAAAACCAAAACCAAAATCCCAGGAACACCCTGGGTGATCTTATTATAGCATAACCCAGCATTTGTGTCAAGTCTTAGCAATGTAGGTCTTCTCTACAATGAGACTATCTTTGTTTCTAGACCTATTGCCTTTGATGATAATGATATTTCCTTCAAATAACACATTTTTAAATTCACGATATTGCTCAGGAAAGAAAATGATACTATCTAAAGACCCCGTGCTGTCTTTCATGGTCACAAAAGCCATTTCTGCACCAGGATTCTTTCCATTCTTTGTTTTTACAACTCCTATATGATCAATTTCTCCTCCCAAAATAATTTTATCTTTTCTGTCTCCTGTTTTAAAGTCTTTACAAGTAGTATTACACATAGATATATCGTACATATCTACTTTGCCGCAAGTAATAGAACATCCTAGTAATGTGTCTTCGCTATCTGCTATCCATTCTGGGCTGTCTTCTAAAGAATACGGAGGTTTATTAATTGTAGATATTAGATTTTCAACTATGGCTTTTCTATTTTTATTAATTTTGCCATTGGTATATAGATGCTCTAAACATGCTTTTAGTGTTTCGCATTTACTTTCTGCAATAAAAAGTAGTTCTTTCTTTGTGAGATTAGAAATTATACCAAATTCGAAAAGCATATGATTTCTAGTTTTTTTCAGATATGTTAGCGCCCCAGATTGAATGAGGGCTTTCGCTGCGGTTGAATTGATATGAGGCAATATAGTTAATAGAAAATCAATCCAGATACATTTATCTAAGTCCACATCTTCTATAACATTTATTAATTTATCGAAAACAGAATATCCTAATCCTTTAATGTCTGTGAGGCCAAAATATACTTTGTTGTTTTTTAGAATAAAATGCTTGTTAAGATTTCTAATATCAGGTGGCCTAATATCAATATCCATTTCTATGGCATTTTGAACTAACTCTTTTATTTCTGCTTGTGGATCAATTTTATCCTTGGCGAATCTTAGATAAGAAGCAAAAAATACTTTCGGGAAATGTGCTTTTGCAAATGCAGATAAATAGGCATTAATAGCATAACTAACGCTATGAGATTTATTAAAAGAATATCTTTGGGATTTCTCAATCCAACCAAATATCTGTTCTGCCTCATCTGACGAAACAATACCAAGTTTCTTTGAGCCCTTAATAAACTTCTTTTTAACTTTAGCCATTTCCTCTGGCTTCTTTTTACCAATTGCCTTGCGAAGACCATCCGCTTCTTGCAAATTGAAACCAGCAATAACTTTAGCAATCTCCATTGCCTGCTCTTGATAAATCATTTCTCCATAAGTGGAGTTTAGAATAGGCTCTAATGCAGGATGGAAGTAGTCTACAGATTCTTCTTTATTCTTCTTGTCTATATAATGATTGGTAACGCTTTTGCCTTCTCTTAATGCTTCAAGACATCCTGGTCTTAAAATAGCAATAAGAGCAGAAAGTTGTTCTATATTTTCTGGCTTTAGTTTTTTGGCAGTTTGTTTTCCTAGCCTACTTTCTAATTGAAATACTCCTTTTGTGTTACCGTCTGAAATTAGATCCCATGTTCTCTGGCATTCTAAATTAAGATTTTCAATCTGCGGGTGAAAATGTATTTTGGTTAAACCATTTTCTTCAATAGGAAATTTACATCCGCAACTATAGGTGAAATACTTCATTCTTTGTTTTCCAATTTAGGTATGTGAGCAGCAGATTCTGCCATATCTACAATATTAACACTAACAACTTTGTTAGTCAAATCGCCTTTTTTTCTTAATAGTTTTTCTATAGCTTTACAAATTTTACCACAGTCCATATGCTGTTCAATCTTAATTATCATACATTGATTCCCATGCTGCTAATGTATGCTGGAAAGGATTACCTTCTATGTTATGAACCAGAGCAAGCATCTCTTGAGCAATTTCTCTAATCTCTTTTTGAGCGTGTTCACTATTTCGCAGTTTCTGGAAGTTAGCAAAACTTCTCATGTTAAAACTAACGTCCGCTTGAATCTGACTGTTGTAAGTTTTAAAGAATCTTGCTGACTCTTTGGCCCTTTTTCTTCCAAGAGCATCTGTTAATTCTTCTACACATTGATGGTATAAAGTATTACCTAGCTTGGTATATTCCTGTAGCTTATCTTGCCAATTAGAAGGCCAATCTGCTGGTAGATAATATTTGTCTTCTTTTAATTCTTTATAGCGGGCCGACTCAGCATTAAGAGAGCTGATTCTATGTTTAAGTAAATGAATATGACTAGCAATGTCGCAATCAACAAGAAAGTGAACCATTCCTTTTTCAAACGGAGTTTCATGGCCATTACTCCATAACATATTTATAAGATTAGGAATTCGTTCCTTTTTTTCGTTCGTTAAATCTCTACTGGTGCTTGTCCAGGCACTACAAGCAATAACTTCGTCTGATCCATAATACCCCAGTAACTCAACTTTGTTTTTCATTTTTGCCCTTTGTAATTTACCCTAAAACTAATCCGATGGTCACAAAAACCCAATAGCCACCTGGGGGAGTTGAACCCTCAACCTGCTGATTACAAATCAACTGCTCTGCCAATTGAGCTAAGGTGGCAAATTGGTGGGATTTAAAGGCTCCCACCCAACCATTTTAATTACTCGGCCTTTGGCTCACACTCACAACCTGCTGCTGGACAACATGCTGCTACTGCTTCTGCCCTTGCTGCTCTTGCTTCAAGCCTTGCTGCTCGTCGTGCTGCTACTCTTGAACGTAGACCACCAACTACGCGAACTGGGGCTCTAACAACTTCCGTTGTGGTTGTAACAACGGTCTTTGTTACTGTTGCTGCCCTTTCACAAGGACAACTACCAGCAAATGCTGTACTACCAACGAGAACCAAAACAAACGCTAGAAAAACATTTTTCATAAGAAACTCCTTTTAAGTGTTATCGAACCATCTCATTATAGGCTGTTGACGTTCCCTTGTCAAGTCCTTTAGAAACAAGACCCCAGATTTCTCCAGGGTCTTATTTTTAATCTTTGTTCATCCTCTCCCCTACAATAATCATATATACTGCAATTACTGATAAGGGAAGAAGATAGAATATAAAAAACAGATATAGTCCCATTACTCTTGGGTGACTTCCCCTCCCGCACGGGTAATTAGCGCAGCGAATACTCTTAGATCAATATCCTCATTAACATAGGCAGTTGAACCATCTGTTCTGGTTACATTCATACCGCCAGGATGCCAAGAAAATGCCTCGCCATTATTGGTCTTGTTCATAGGATGACCCATGTTTCTAGCAGCACCTTTATCGCCATTAGCATCAATAGGATGAAGCTTGAATGGACCAAGGCTATCTGCCCAACCAAGACACTGATTAATAACGTCTGGAACAATTTGTGCGGGAGTACCCTTAACCCAACTTGGCCTTGAAGCACATTCTACCACAAGAAAAGTCTTACTTGTTCCGTCTCTAAACTGACCCATCATAGTAACACGATCTTTAATTAGAGCACCATCTGCTTCTGGTCCCTTGTTAGCATATGGATCTGGATCAAGAACCTTATTCTTTACTCCAGTAAATACTTCATAGTCTGTACGACCAAAAGGCACACCAGTGTTTAGTGCTGGTGCAGTAGAGTCCGAGTCTCTTGATGGGCCGTCTGGAAAATTAGTCCACTCTTCTCCGTTGTAAGTATTAGAAGGACATTGAAATACTTTGACTTGTTGTTGTGCTACAAAAAGGTTTGGACCTTCCCACCAATGTAAATTCTTATCATAAGTATCTGCTAGTGCTGATTCTTCCATGTATGATAAAAGATCAACTCTCCATGATCGTTCTGTTCTTGCTCTATTATCTGAAGGAGCAATTGGGGTTACGGAAGGATCAATAGTATCAATAGTCCAACATGCTGCTGGGAACTTTTGAGTGCTATTTTCAAGATTGTGTGCGGCCAAACCAAACTGTCTCATGTTGCTCATACAGTTTGCTCGTCTTGCTGCTTCTCTTGCTGACTGAACTGCTGGTAATAGCAATCCAACAAGAACTCCGATAATAGCAATAACGACCAGTAGTTCGACTAAAGTAAATCCTTTTTTCTTCATTTTTTTCTCCGGTTAGGGTGGGTTATAGTAGCCTGGCACTTTATTATACCCATCCGGCACAGCTGAAACAAAGGATTTTTTGTTAGAATTGTGTTAGGAAGGATCTTCTTATCTATTGTCTATATAGAGGGTAATAATTCCGTAAAAATCAATCCACTCATCTGTCCACAAATTATCTTTGATGTCTATGTCATTTATAGCATAGACTTCAAATCTTGTCAAGTGCCTGAGATATAAGTCTCTAAATTTCTTGAATTGAGATTTTTGTTCTTCGTCCACTAAATGCCATTCGCCTACAATCTTTTTAACATTGTTTCTTATCCATTCAAAATTTTCTTCTGTAAATATATCATATTCCCCACCTTCCGCATCAATCTTTAAGAAATCAATTTGATCAATTGCATTTTTTTCTATAAAAGTTTGAAATGATGTTGAAGGAACTAGCTTATAGTTTTCTTCTAATTTCATACCCCCTAATTCAGGATTAAATAATCCATGAGTATATTGTTCACCGTCTTTATCTAATATTGCTTTGTTTATGCAGTATACTCCTTCTTTGGATACATTTCTACATAAAGTCTTAAATAGTTCTGGGTGTGGTTCAAAACAGTAAATTGCTTTGGCTTGATTATTTCTGACACTGTGAGTAAAAGGACCAACACTTGCTCCTATGTCAAAAACAACATCTCCTGGTTCCACAGTAAAAAATTTTTCGTATATTTTTAAGTTAAAAATTTCATCTTCTATTGCTCTTTGAAACCAATTATCTTCTGTCTTCGCTAATAGTCCCCAATCAAATGTATCTTTCATTATTTTCCTTCCATCGTTTCTTCATCTGGTTGTGGATAATCTAATTCCCAAGGTTTCCAATTAACTTTAGTGGTATAATTATCGACTTGAACTAGTTTGCCCTGTTCATTTTTATACTGATACTTTGCAGAATACCATTCATCAGATGCCATACGGTCTTCTATAATCTTGAGATCAGTAAAACCTGGACAGTCTGTTGATGTTTCAAAAAATATTCTGGATCTACCAATACTAACACAAAACTCTTCTACGTTTTTATCATATGCTTTAGGCCAAAAAATATGGCCTATAGATCTTTTAACAATAGGAGCGCGATTACCCCAATATTCTGCATTAAGCATAAAACCAACAGAAAATCCAGCCCACAACAACAAGAATTGATATACCAGTGTTCTTGCTATTGTTTTGACTACAAGTTTTTTACTCACCTAAACGCTCCTTTAAACTTAATTTTTTCTGATAAAGTTCTATGTAATTTCATAAATCTGATAAGAATATCTGCTGTATCCTTAACATCTTTAATAGCATCATGAGCCCCGTCTTTGGTGATACCAAAATAATCTCTTAAAGTATCCAGTTTATAACTTTTTAGCTCATTGTTATGGTTAAACCAATAGAATACCAGATTTATCATATCAATAACATCTCTAGGGAAAAATATATTACTATTCCCTTCTTTGTTGGTATTCTTATTCTTTCTGCTAAGTCTATCAATAATATGCAGATCGAATCTATAGATATTATAACCAGCAGCAATTGGAGCAGAGAACTGACTCTTTTTACTATTTCTAGTATGATATTTATCTAAATAATCAACAAACATTTTCCAAGATACTTTTTGGTTTGGATAATTCTGCCACTCTGCATAAACTTCATCCTTTGAGCAGCCTTTGACCTTGGCATGAAAATCCAGAATATCTGTAGTGTATTCATACTCTGGGTCTTTCTCCATAACCTCTGGCTTAAAGTTACAACTAAATTCTGAGTTTGGTATAATTTCCAAATTGATCGGATCAACCATGATGGCAGCAAGTTGCACAGGACTACACTCCTGTGGTTTGCTACCATCTGTTTCAAAGTCAAATACGCAAATTTTATTATAGTTCATTAGTTAGATACCTCTACAGATTCGTTGTCTTTAACTCCAATTTTCTTTTTAGGATCATTTACAGATACCGCATTGTTAAATCGACAACAGCTGATTTTTACCTTCTCTGTTTTGGTCCATTGTTCTCCATTATATGTAAAAACATCACCAACATTAACAGTTGCAAATGCTGCATTGCTCATTTTTCTACTCCTTCTTTTAAAATATTTGAAATATTCATAATCTTATCTAACATAGCAATTCCAAGAATATCAAACTTAATAACTCCAATACTTTCTAAGTCTTGCATTTCCATTCCAGCAATAGTTTGTTTGTTTTTTGTGTCGTAAACCATTGGGCAGGTTTCATGCAGAGGTTCCGAACTAATGGCTATTCCGGCTGCATGTTTACTTTGGTTTGACTTTGTTCCTTCTAATCTAATAGCTTGTTCAAATCTTTTGGCAAGTGGACCCTGTAATTCATTATTTTCATCAATATAACACCATTCTTTTAGTTTATCAGAATTATTTTCAAGAGCCCAGCGAATAATAGATGCTTCTCCTGTGTCTTCTTTCATTTGCTGTAATTCATCTGAAATTTTTGCTTCATCTGGAATATTCTTTGTGATCTTGTTCATTTCATCAAAACTAATATTACCATAAACTCTGAGAACATCTTTTAATGCTCCTCTACCCTTGATAGTATTAAACGTAATCATCTGGCTCACTTTGTCCTTGCCGTATCTATTTTTAATGTATTCAATAATACTTTCTCTTTTGTCAATTGGAACATCAACGTCGATATCTGGCATAGATATATGATCGGCAGTATTCCGACCAGCATTATAAAAACGATCAAACAAAAGATTGTACTTGATAGGGTCGATGCTTGTAATGCCGATAAGATATGATACCAAACATCCTGCAGCCGATCCTCTTCCTGGTCCTGGCAGCCACTGTTCTTCTCTAACATGATTAACTATATCCTGTACTATAAGAAAATAACTCGACAAATCCGCCCCTTGCAAAACATCTAATTCATATTTAATTCTATTTGTATAGTCAGGATGTAGAGTTTTATCTACTTGTCCTTGGATTTTTTCCCTCCATCCGTCTCTACACAATTGTCTTAGATATTCATCAGGATTATATCCATCTGGACATTTAAACGGAGGAAGTTTTGGTTTGCTAAGAATATCATACTCTTCGATCATATCATTAACAAGATTAGTATTATCAATATGTTCTTGCTTATGTAAGTTGTTTATTTCTTCTTGAGATAGTATATGGAAATTGTTCGAAGAGAAAAAACATTCAACTGGAACTTTTTCTCCATTTGTCAATTTTCTACTAATCTCTGGTAGTGTAGTTTTAAGATTATTGCACAGAAGAATTCTTTGGTCATCTGCGTCTTGTTTTCTAGTATAATGAGCATCTGGAGTGCATATAACTCTAACTCCACATTTATGAGCAATATCCTCAATAGCACCAGAAAGTTCTTTTTGAATAGGATTATTTTCTTGATCCATTAGTTGTGATTCTAAGAAAATATTTTCTTTTCCAAATGCTTCTTTCAGCCTATCTACATAGGCCACTCCAACATTTGAATAGTCACTAATAATCTTATCTTCTCTACAAATTGCATTAGAAAGGGTAGAGCCAAGATGACCAGTAATACATATAAGATTGTTTTTAACGAAAGTTGATAATGTTTCAAGATCTAACCTTGGCTTATGATAATAATGTTCTGGTTTATTTGATTCGCTGACTAACTTAATGAGATCGAGCCAGCCCTGATAGTTTTTAGCTAGAACCAGCATATGAGAAAGTTTGCTGTTTTCTTTCTCTTTAATAGTTGGATTGTTTTCGCAAATATAAAGCTCACACCCAAGAATAGGTTTGATGCCGCTGTTTTTCATAGTCTTATGAAATTGCACATGACCAGCTATATTGCCATGATCTGTCAATGCACATGCAGTTGTTTCTATTTCTAGACATCTTTGTGCTATTTGCTTAGGCTGTGATAGACCATCAAGCAAACTATAGTGACTATGACAATGGAGCGGGATATAATTTTTCATTCTGTGCTTCCTGGGGCTTTGTAGATACCAACATTATAGCCCGGCTTCTGGTACTTGTCAATAGCCCCATCCATTCCCGCTACATCAATAGCGTGTTTTATTTGTTCGCACATTGTCATTGGACAACCATGAGGAGTTCTTTGATTATCTCTATATTCTACAATAGCATTTGGAAAATAGTTTTTGCCAAAATGACACAATTTGGTGCATTTCCATGATTTGTTGAGTCTTGGTCTTTTGCAGGATTTGATCTCTTGGAATTTACGACGAATCATATTCTCAGTTTCTGGTAACTGATCTTTATTATAGTTCATACTAAAAATACCGCCATCGTTAATAAAATATATACTAACAATTATGTGATCTATTTCAGGATACAACATACTAGCCGCATAATGATACATTCTTAATTGTGGGTCTTTTTCTAATTTAGTAAAAGTTTTTATTTCTCCACTCGCCCAATCTAATCTTTTGCCAGTTTTGTAATCAATAATCTCAATAGTATTCTCATTTGGTTGAGCGATAAGATCAATAGTACCTTTGATTGCTAAATATCCTTTTAGGTCTTCTCCATAATCATAATATGCCCAAGGCTTTTTAATCTCAATGTCAAATCTTTGTTCTGGCTGAATGATCTTCTGATTTCTTGGGTCAAAATTCCCATTCTGAACTGTAATCGCTTTTTCCACCCATTGCTTACAATGCTTCAAATCCAGAGGTTTCCATTGATGGTGAGTGAATCTGCTAGTATAATATTCATAAACTTGCTCTGTTATTTTATTAACATCATGGTCTATAGTATTTATTTCTCCGCACATTTCATCGGTGATAAACATTTCACCCTCAGCTGCTGCTACAGAAATATCTGCAAGAATTTCCATAACCTTGTGAACAATTGTTCCTTTATCAGCTTTTTGGTTAGATGGAGATCTCAAGCCCAGATTATATTCGATAAAATATTGTTGCTCGCACATACAGTGCGTACCATAACTTGAGCTTCTTAGGTAGGTTATTATCATAGTCTCTTGTTCTGTAATAGATATGTGATAACCACTCGCCATTGTTCTTCAATAGTTAAATGCTCATTATCTACTACCAAATCAAAATTAGAATGATCATAATTTTCTGGGTCTAATGCTGTTTCACTAGCATGATCTGAATTATAAACATTCCTTGTGAGTTTTATAACAGTACCACCAGCTTTTTTCACTGCTTCTACTTCATTAGGAAATCTACAGTCTCCAATCAAAGCAATAGAAGGATTGTCTTTTTGAATTTTACGAATAGTAGCATCGGCCCACACATTATGTTGAATACTTCTTAAAAAGTCAGTACCAACAACTTGTAAAACTTCCCTAGCAGTCATCTGAGCACCATGCCTAAAACAGTTTACTAGTTCGTTCTTTTGTTGATCATTTCCATAGCACTGATCAAATGTAAGACCAAGAATATTTATACAAATATCTTTAAGAGGATCAGCAAAATTATAGATAGTTGAATAGCCTTCATGTTTTTCTAGGTCATAAATAAGGTTTACAACTTGATTGCAAAGTGTGGTCTTACCAGATTGCTTTCGTCCTGCAAAACAAACTATTTTTGTCATAATTGTATCTTCTCCAGTAATGGTCTAATTTGATTATTAATTTCTTCTATGCTCATTTCGCCAATGTCATTAGCTTCTATTGTTGGTTGATAAATTCTATATGTGTTTTTGCATTTATCTTTTATCTGCTCCGAAGCTTTTTTACCTGCCTCATCATTATCTGTTAGAATCACAAGATTCATAGCTCCACTACTATCTAGTAGCACTTTTTGTCTATCACTCAAAGAAGACCCAAAAATACCGACACTATTGTGAATGCCGCTTTCTTCTAACCTCCAAACATTGCCAGGACTTTCTACAATTATTGCAACCCCTGAATCTAGTATGTGTTTTTTAGCAAACCAGAAATTGTAAAGAGCATTTTGTGATTTGAAGTCAGCGCTATGTTTCCATTTGCTATATCTCCATCTATTTTCTTCACTAGGACATGCAGCACTTGGATTGTGATATGCACCACAATCTTCACAACACGGAAATATGCTTCTTCCAGAGGAACCAATTAAATATTTATGATCATTATCATATATAGGCACAACAGCCCTAGAATACATAGGCTTTTTAGGATTATTACAAAGACCTACATCATATTTATTCAGTACTTCTGTTGAATACCCTCTGTCTATAAAATAGCGAGACGGGATGTTCAAAGAATTTAATACATGTTTTCTGGTAACTTTAGATTCTATTTCCGCTTGTTTTTGATTAACATAATTTATTACACTTGTAAAGTTTTGTTTATTTCTATCAGCATTAGACACATGGATATTACTAAGGTCTTTATTTGTAAAATTAGTCAGAAAATCTAGCGCTTCTTGAAAACTAACAAATCTATCTCCAGATTTTTCCCAATTATATTTTTGATGGCTTAATACCCCTCTAACAAAACCTATGATAGAAGACTTGAAATATTTTTCGCAGTTATGTGTTCTGCATTTCCAATTGCCTCTATAAGTTTCTCCTTCTGGATATAAATTAACAGCAGAAGCATTGTCTCCGCCATGAATTGGACAAGACATAGTAATCATTTTTCCGTTATTTTTAAATTCAATATCGAAATATTCCAACAGAGAATCTATATCGTCGCAAGCTATGTCGCATAGAATTTTCAGTTTTGTTTGATCAATTGAACGGGATGATTTCTTCATCGTTTTCATCAACAATAAATCCTTCTTCTTTGTCTTGAGTATTATTAACCAATTCTAATCTAGTTTTACCTTCCGTAATTTTTGCACACCAACCCTTCATATTGCAGTTAATATAGTCGTTATCATCCAAGCCTCCGCCATGCCTAGCGATTAGAGGTACTAATTTTCTATTTCCGTTTGTTGCTCCATCTTCTGCTATTTCTTCGTCGCTCTTTCTCTTAAAGATCGTGAAGTTAGAACACAACCAGATAATTCTGTCAGAACCACTTGCTGAGTCTGTGGTTTCTTTAGTTATGCCGTCTCTATTTAATTGGATGAAGGCTACTATAGGAACTTTAAACTTGACCGCAAAATTGTGCAACTGTGTCATCATAAAGCCTAAGAGCTGATATTCTTTAAGGTCTTGACTCATGCCTGCTGTGTCCATCAGCTTTAGGTAATCATAAAAGATAACACAATCTTTTGCTGTTCCGTCATCATTTAATCCTACTTCTTTAACCAGCCATCGTTTCATAATGCTTAGTTGATCTTCAAATGGTTTACCGGCAATACTTTTGTAGAATATATTCGTATTTTTAAGTTTTTGCACAGCATTCTGAATCTTTGTATATTTATCTGGATTGTCAGCAAATTTACCAGTTTCAATATCATTAATTTCTGTTTCGGTCATCATTGCTAAAACTCTATGGATATGATCTTGTTTAGCCATTTCTGTATCCATATTTAGCACAGGAATACCTTGAGACGCTATATGATATCCCATATTATCAGACAATAAAGTTTTACCAGTTTTAGGTCTTGCTCCTATCACATTTACAGTACCTTTTCTTAAACCTCCACCAATAGCATGGTCATATATGGGAAAACCAGTAGGAATACCAACTTGATCAATAGGATTTTCTTCTAGTTCCTTGATGTATTCTTCTAGATCACTAGCAATATGATGAGGAGCCTCATCGTTATCATTAAGCAGATTAGTAAAATTAAAAACAGTGTCTTCTGCTACAGCAAGAATTGATCCTATGGATTCAGATCCATTTATATCTAATAGTTTATCTTGTGCTAGTTCCAGTTGTTTTCTTAAAAGTCTTGCTATTTCTAGCTTTCTAATTTTGCCAGCAAACTTTCTAAGATTAGAAAAACTTACAGGAAAATCTACGACCGCTTTTAGGTGTTGTGCTTCTTGCTTTTTTTGCAAGATAGAGGAAACACCTAGTTCTTCTGCCACAGAATACACAGAAGCAATATCAACTTCAGAATTGCTGTCACACAAATGTTTAAGACACTTATAAATAATCACATTACTATCAATAGTAAATGTAGATTCTGTAATGATGTCTGAAACTTCTAAATATGCATTTTCTCCATAAGAAAAAATACCTGCAAGTACCGCTCTCTCTGCTGATGGATCATTTAACATATTCTAACCTGAAACTGTTGCACATTTATTACACTTGTATCTTTCTACACTATCAATCAAAGAAGGATTTACGTCTTCTGCTTTACCACATATTCTACATCTAACACTCACAGTTTGAAAACTTCTAGTTCTTTCTGTTGGTTTGTTGTCTCCCCATAGTTTTTTGTCAATAATAGTATCCTGCTTGTGCATATTTTTTTCTGGCATACTATCAAATTTGTTTAGCTTTTGTTCTTTCTTTGAAGATTTCTTTGGTCTACCTCTAGATTTCTTTTGTTTCTTTGGTTCTTCGTATTCTACATCAGATTCTTCATCTGTCAAGCCTTTTTGCAAAATAGCGATCAATGCCATTATGTCTTCTTTCTCTAGTGCCATTATTAATTCCTTTCAACATTATAAATCGCTGTATTGTGATCTTCTTTTTCTCCATATTTATTATATGCAATTAATTGATGATTATAACCATAGAACTTATCTGGATAATATCCACATTCTTCTAATATTTCCCATGTGCTCCTTTGTTTTTCGTCGTCATTAAATCTTCTTCCAGACACAATTAATGTATTTGTCATATTTTTGAAACATTGCAAATATTCTTTTAATGGTTCTTCCATTATATGCTGAAGAACTAGTGAACAAATAATATAATCAAATTTTTGTTCAGATACTAATTTCCAGTCTGTCATAAAATTAATGTTATTTGGATATGTATCCTCATAATGTATTTCATAATATTTTGAAGTATTTTCTATCATGTCTGGATGATCATATCCAGTAACATGCCACTGGCTAAATTTTTTAGCCCATCCAAATGAGTTTCTTCCAAATCCACAACCAAAATCTAGCACATTCATATTTTGGTTTTTTGGTATTGTATTAACAATAGCAAAATTGGCAGTGGCTTTTTCTATGCTTCTTCCAGTTAAGATTAAATCAGATACTTCGTTTAAATTGTAACTATTTATTTTACCCCATGCGTTGGAGAAAGAATCTATCATTTCTTTAGCCATGCTTCACCTTTGTTCTTTGTATAGATAATAGAATGTCTGACAAATTTTTAATATTGTTTGCTAGAAATCCAAGTCTGTCCATTCTTTGTTTTGCATATTTTTTAATCTTGTTTAGTGCAGAAGCTTTTTCGTTTCCATTGATAGCTTGATAGCTTTTTTCTACATAACCATATCCTTTGTAATTATTCAGTTCGTTTGCTATAACTGCCTTAATGGTTTCATCTGCCCAATTATGTCTAGCCTGCTCTCTATTAATAGTTCGCTGGATATGAAAAGCAAACTGAGCCAATCTCATAGAAATTTGAGCACAATCTTCTGGGCTTAATTTTTCTATTGAGTCTCTGTTCATAGTCAAATATTCTTGTAGTTCTATTTCCTGAAATGCATTTTCTGAATATGCAGGCATTCCAATACCTTTTTCGTATTCATCTAATATGCTATCCCAGTATTGAACTTCTTCTTTAGTCTTCATGTAGGATTTCTCTCCATTCCTCATCGCTTCCATCAAAAGGAAAAACTATATGTTTAATTTCATTTTGTTCGCACCACTCCTTTTTTTCTAGGTCTCTTTTCTTTGCTTTTGCAAAAGAAACCAAATTAGTGTGATAAAAAGGAATAAACTTATAGTGCTGTTCTCCATGTACTTCTACACAAATCTTTTTTAAGGGAAGATAGAAATCCATGTATAGAGTAACGCCTTTTCTCAAAGGCATAGAAACTTCTTCAAGAATTTGTAAAGTTGGATATTCTTCTTTAAGCAGCATTCGTGCTCGTAGATGTAGCTCTGATTTATTTGCTGTTCCGTAAGCTACGTTTCCAGTAAGTAGCCAGTTGTGGTTATTTCCGTCTAAATCTTTGATTAGCATTTTACACCCATCATTTCCTTAACCTGTTTTAGTAAATCTTCATAAACTTCTGGGTTCTCAGCAATGTATTTTTTAACTTTCTCAATCCCTTGGAACTTAGGCTTGTCTTCTAGATGAGTCAGCGTAAACCAAGCCCCAGCCTTGTTGATGATACCAAAATCTGATGCTAGTTGTGCTATTTCAGTATTTTTGTCAATACCTTGACCGTACCTAATATAACTCGTCATACTAGCACCTGGAGCACCTAGAGCAGAACAAACAACTTGCCATTCAACTTCCTGACCAACAGGAGTGGTATCAGAACCTAATGTCCAAGGACTAAACTTTTTAGCCCTTAACTTAATATCCGTCTGATAAGCAATAGCCTGACCAGATTTCTCCTTAAACTCAGCCCCATACCCAGTAGGATTACCCATCAAATGAGTAATACCAATAACAATATTTTTATTAACAGGAATAACATTAGCCACCTTTCTACAAAATTTAGCAAGCAACTTTGCTCCATCTGCACGTTGCATTTTACTCATATCACTTGTGATCTCTGCTTCTGTGCATAATGCAGAATAGCTGTCGATAATTACTACTGACCCAGGAACTTCATTGATAATTTTTTCTCCTATCTGCAGATACTCTTCAGCATGAAGAATTTTACCTTGTTGAGATCCGATCACATGAAATTTTTCTGGATTAAGATGTGGAATACCTTCTAGGTCTCTTTTCTTCAGTCTACCCTCAATGTTAAGGTAGTACACTTCTCTTCCGTCCTTAAAAGAATCATGTCCATATTTTGGGTCTTGTGCCGTCGCCGCTAGATACAGCGAGGTCGTTGTTTTGCCGCATTTAGGCTGTCCAGTTAAAACCACAAAGCTTCCTTCTGGTACTCCTCCATTTAAAAGAATATCCAATACTGGACTAACTGGAATGATTACATTTTTGGAATCAATAATGGAATTGCCAGTTAAAATGATATTATCGCCAAAAGTTTTAGCAATATCTTTTTCTATAGTATTAGTCATCTAGATCCTTTAATTTAGAAATAATGTTTTTCTTTGACCTATTTTTTTCAAACTTAGCATTCTCTTTCCTCTCAAAATTTTTGGTAAACTCTTCTTTTTGCTCTTCCAATATCTTTTCGTATCGCTCTATGATAGCAGGAAGATGCGGGGCTCGCAAGGAATAAATTCTAGAGGCCTTGGGATCATTTAATGCTTTGATTATTGCTTTAGCATTATATTTTTTAACCAATTTGTTGGCCGTCGAAATTTGTCCTTTATAATGTTTTTGCCACTTTTCACTAGTTGACCAAAACCTATAATGTAAATCCTGTTGATTCTGCTTGGCCCAGTGCTCACAAATTATCTCTGTGATATACTGGGCAGCAGTAATCTCTTTCCCGTTAGAATATTTAGATATGTATTTTTCTGACATTATCCGCGAGGTTTAAAGATAGTTTCTCTTCTTTCAGCAGATCCTGCTTCTATAGAATCTCCACTAGTTGATCCATCCTTTGTCATAATAGCAACATTCCTTGTTCTTTTTTCGTTAGTTTCATGAATGAAGTTATTATTTGGACTTGATACAGGATGATCCTCTAGTACCTTTTCTACGCTAGAAACTGTGATATCTAATGCTTCAGCAACAGCATTGACTGACATACCTGTAGTTCTATGTAAATACAAAACAGCATATTCTTTAGTTTTACTAACTTTAAATCCCATTAAGTCATCTCCCTTTCTGCATTATTAAGCCATGCGACATTTCTGGTTTTCAAAAAACTTGTGTATAGTTCAAAAATTCTTAGATTAACTCTTTTAAAATTAAACTCATTAGAACCAATCATTTTGTTAAATCTCTTATGGTTCCCTTCCGTAAACATTCCAGAAGGATTAAATAATTTACCATATCTATTGCATTTAACAAAGTATTTAGTTTCACCTTCTGCATTAATTGCTTTGGCGTAAATATGATCTGACTTTTCTGTTACTCTTGAATAACCATTAGAGTCAGTAAATTCTTGTTGTCCCAATACAGTGTAGAACTCGTCTTCTCCCGCTGAAGAACCTACTGTTTCAACAGATCCATTATTAGGCTTATAAATACATGCATCTAAATTAAATTTGTCTCTCACAATTAACTCCATTTCATTTTTTGTTGTTTTTTCAGTCGTGACATCCCCTTTGGCAATGGCTTATCTGGTGGATTTTCCTTATATGCGTTATTCTTGGCCCATATAGCTTGTTTTTGATCTTCGCTCATTCTCTCGGTATTTCTTTTGGCTAGATCCCCTAATGTTTTTAATTCGTTGTCTCCAAGTCTAACATTTCCGTTAATAGTTGAGCAATCTTCAATATAATTTCTAATTGTTTTTTTTGATCCACAACAACATTTAGGATGATCCTTATATTCTGATATGCTACAGACTACGGCGAATGTAGTATCACATTCTTCGCACTGATAGGTATATTCTGGCATTCTAATACTCCGGTAGGTACAGTCTCCACTCCTCTGGAACACTGTTTATAGTAGCCAGATAGTCGAAAATTGGCAAGTATCTTAGTCTTTTTTCGGGTTTGATTGGTTGTTTTGATAATGGCATATCTGCTTGTTTAGGAGTTCTATTGCCTTTTCTAGAATTACAAGGAAAACAAGCGGTTACTATGTTAGTCCATGTTGTAGGGCCATTAGCAGATTTAGGCACTACATGATCATAAGTTAATTTATGATATTCAAATTTTTTAGAGCAATATTGACATGTATAATTATCTCGCACAAAAATATTTTTACGAGAAAATGTTACAATATCCGAACCAAAACGAAAGTATTTTTTAGTTTTGGCTACAGCAGGTATGGGGAAATTTTGATTAACTCCATGAATACAGTCATTCTTATAGAAATCTATAATATCTATACCGTACTTATTGTTTTTGTTATATTTAAAATACCAGACCATAGCTCTTTTCCAGCTTATTAGGGACACTGGAGTATAGTCTACATTCAATAATAAACATTTAGTATGGTTTGTTCTCATATTCTTCTAATTTGTATAGGATCTTGGCTATGATCGGATTTCTCACTATGTCACATGCTTCTAAGAAAGAAAGACCAACACCTTCAACATCTGCCAATCTTTCCATAAGTTTGATAAATCCTCCTTTCATATGCTTATTCAGGTCGCTTTGTGCTGCATCTCCTGTCAATACCATCTTGCTGTCTGTTCCAATTCTGGTGATAAGCATTTTTAGTTGCTCATAAGTAGCATTTTGACATTCATCAGCGACAATAAAGGCATCGTGAAAATTTCTTCCTCTCATAAGTCCCAGAGGAACAATCTCTATTCTATTTTCATTTTTTAGTCTCGCATAATCTGCCATACAAATAAAATGATTAATCTCATCAAGAATAGGTATTAAATAAGGATGGATTTTCTCTTCTGCTGATCCAGGTAAAAAACCAATTTTTTCACCAGCCTCCACGACAGGTCTAGTAATAACTATTTTACCAACCTTATCTTTAAGAAGCCATTCTATAGCCATACCAATTGCTATATGAGTCTTACCAGACCCTGCTAAACCCTGACAAAAAACAACGTCGTTTTCTATCATAGATCTAATAAATTCTTTTTGATTTTCACTTCTGGCAATTAATCTATTTTTATGTTTGATTTCAGATATTTCTGGAATAATACTTTTAGTGATATCAATAAACTTAGGTTTTTTATCTGTTGTTATTTTCTTTTTTCTCAAAGTTGATACCTTTCGATTATAAATTTTATATTAAACAAGCGCCGCCAGCACAACTGATTTCTTCTATGCCTGTGGTGTTGTCCTCGCTTTCTGATAATTGAGTATAATCGACCTTTTTAAAACTATCTTTAAGATCACAATAAACCTTCCAATTATAAACATCTTTCATACAATATGTCAATCTCTTGACATCTCCTTCAAAATATTTTCCAGCAAAGTTTTTCATTTTTGTGACAAACATAAGTTTATTTTCGTCATCACTATCGTTGAATTGATTTAATGTAACATAGTCACAAGCAGCCCATAGGTTTTTATCAAAGTTTTGTAATGCTAATTCTATAAGCCCTGAGCACCATAAAGAAGCATCTCCATATTCTTTAACAATTTCTCTACTTGTAAATACAGTTGTAAATGGGGCTTGTGGATAGTCCTTATCTCCACTCTGAGGAATTAGACTAATGCCGGCATAATACTTTCTGTTTTTGTATATAAACTTTGTAACATTTTCCCATTCTTCTGGTTTCACAGTAATAGTATTACTAACATTATGACTTAGGAATTGTTGAGTACAAAGCTTAGAGTTTTTACCAGAATTGACCCATTGAATTTGCGTATTCTTAACAACATCAAGCATCTCAACTGCCGGAAGTTGATTTTTTAGTTTAGATCCATCTGGTACTTCAATTGGGAACTTAATAACTTCATCAGTATCATTTGCCGACCATGAACTTTTCTCACATGCTTGTGGATTATAGCTTCTAAAATATTCATATGGTGCTTCAAGAACATTTGCCTGAACGTGACGAATATATCGTTTGGCATGATGAGGATGAATACCTGAACTAGTACCAAGCATACTGCTTGATGTTCCTTCAGGCTTTAGGCAAGTTACTCTTGCTGCCTGATTTATATTTATCTTTTGTGCTAGTTCTTCATTTGTTTTTACAGCAATTCTAGCCCCTTGTCTTAACGTCTTTTCCGAAAGCACAAGATCAGGCTTTTCCATAATTCCTGTAAGACTAACACCCAGTAAAGCCTCTCGTTGGAAGATTTTTTCACTTGTTTCTCCTAAATATTCTAAGGAAGTAAAACCAGCTTGTAAAGTTCCAATAATTGCACAAGCACGACATCTCTCATAAAAATCTTCTTCGTCTACTAAAGAAGAACAATTGATAGTAGAAAGATTACAGCCCTGCCATCCAGATTCTCCTGTATCCTCATCAACAGGCCACATGCCGATTTCTACGCACGGATTAAAAATCATGTCCTTTGACTCGCTCCAAATAAATCCAGGCTCTCCAAACTCTTTTACACTCTCCATGAGGGCAGCAAACTCTTCATAACTAGTTTCGTTTTTTAGCAGAAGGGCTGAATTATTGCTTCTTGCTCTTTGTGGATTATCAGTAAACCAATTACCTGTTTTGGCCTTAGTCATTTCTTCATCATCTGGACTAAATAATGCTAACGAAGCGGAGCGACGAACGCCACCTGACAATACAGCGTCACTACTATGCATAACAATATCATAAGCATCAATTGGTCGCAATTTTTCTTGCCCATTAGCAATACACCTGTCTAGTAAAGCTCTAATTTTTTCAAGGCCATTTGCAAGAGGCTCATATCCTGGGGCTTTTCCTACGCCAGAACTTAGAGGAGCTCCTTTTTTTCTAATTTGAGAATAATCAAATACTACATGTTGATTGGTAAATTCAGCAAAAGACGGATCAGAAGGTCTATCAAAATAAGAAGACAAAAGAATACCAAGAGAATCTGCCCAGCCTTCGATACTATCTTCGATAACATGTTTCACGCCGCTACCTTTCTTTACGTCGTGTTGCAATTTTGGCAATTTTGCGACATGGTGTTTTTGAACAGAAAAACCAGTGCCGCTGCCACAAAGTAAAAGCCAGAAACATTCTTGGAAAAATCTAAGACGATCACAATATGAGCTTGTGCAGTTATAGATTTTTGCGTGTCTTTTTAGGATAGGCTCTCCGCCGAACTGTAAAGCCCTTTGGCTACCAAGAACTTTTTTCTTATACATTAAATCATATGCCCATTCAATGTCTTCGTTGATTTCGCAATCTGCATATTTTGTAAGCATCATGCCTTTGACTCTTTCAACAGCCTCTTTCCATGTTTCTCTTCTTTGTTTACTTTCAATCCATCGGGCATATTTACTAACAAATGTATAGTTTTGTAATTCTTGAAGCGCAGACATATTATCTCCTGTCCTTTTTGTTAATTGTGGAAATTAAATATAATAGGCCGATAGATGTAGAAGTTGCAAATAGATTATTTTGCATGTGTTGGCCCATTATCAAATTGTAGACATCTAAAGCTAATGCTAAATAGTAAAATACTAATATCATAGTACACCTTGCTGACTTGTTCTGTGTTTAGGTTTTGTATTATAGCATATTCTGTTCTGTGTGTCAATAAAAAAAACAAGCCTATCTTTTTTAAGACAGGCTTGATTTTATGATCAAAAAACGAACCAGAAATTATTTAGTTTTGGTTAATTTATTATATAGCATTAAAGCAACACAAGAACCTAAAACACCCATAAATAATCCTGCTGGTGAAACAGCATCGTATTGGCCTAATAAGTACATCATAGCGCCACCCATATAAGATCCCGCTACTCCTAATGCTACTGTTTTAACGAAGCCAAAATTTTCTTCTCCAGGGATTATACTTTTGGCTATAGATCCAACAAAAATCCCATATACACACCATACTAATATACTAAACATGTTTATACTCCAGAAGTGCTGATACCTGTTCTTCCTTGACTGTTTTTCCTACCTCTAACAAAGTTTGTAACATAGCGTCACCATATACTTTATATTGGTCTTTTGTTAAATGATTTTTTAGAATTTTTCTTAGTCTCATTCTAGTCAAAAAGCTATGATTAAAAGATCTAAATCTTACGTCTGTGCTAAAAAATTCTGTTTTTTCTCCGGTTGATAGTTTTGTTGTTTTATTTTTATTACATTCCTGTATAACTCTAATAACATTTACCATGATGGCAATAATCATAATAATAGTTATAGGATCAATACCATATCTATCCGTCTCTTTGACTTTAGATAATGTTTTATCATAAATTTCTTTAGCTAATTCTTCTATAGTTAATGCTGGCATTTTATTTCCTTAGATAAAAAGTATTGGGTCTCACTGGGACTAACGGAGGATCATCAACTTGTTCTTCTGTTTTTTCTGGAATTTCCTCTTTTACTGGTTCACAATATCCGCAATCTACTTTTTCTATTCCATCTCCACTAATATACCATCCTTTTCCTTCGCATACTGGACAATCTTTACGAGGATATTTAGCATCTTCTTTTACAGAATGTCTAGCTTTTAGAACTCCTCCAATAATGCTAACGGCACTAGTTGAAGATGGCTGAAAATCATTAAGCATGACCCCTCCCATAAAAGCAAAAGCAAGAATACTAATTGGAATTTTCATCTTTTTTCTTTCTCCTAAATATTGGGAATATCTTTTTTCTATCTGGACTAACTTCTGGAACCTCTATATCTTCTACTGCTTTAGGAGCAAATAACTTAATAACATTTAATACGAAGTTTGCTATAATAGCAACCAATCTATTGAAAGCCATTTTGTCTAATACGTTCATATATCCTCCTTTATAGGTAATCGACAAATCCTAAGTCTGTAAGTTTTTGTGGAGGAAATCCATTTACATTACTAAAAGCGTAGGCTCCTTTCCCGCTTAACATTCCAGCAGCATCTTTTTCTCTAATCCAAAAGCTTCCGTCTGGTTGGTCGTGAACTTTCGGTCCACTATTCCATTTCCCCCAGCTATTTTGAACTAGGAATAATGTTTCTTTAAATCTTTCATGGGTATCATCACAAGCTATCCATGCCATCGCATGTGCCCATGAGCCGCTTTTTCTTGCTATACCCTTAGAGTCTCTACTATTAGAAAATCCATAACCACTACACACACTTATTCCATACCCATTAGCAAGAGCATCCCTGGCTTCTTCTACACTTCTCACAAGAGAAACAGTTGTAACCTGATGCTTTTCTGCTTCATCTATAACTTTGTCAGGAAGTCCTCTGCCTCCCCATTTAGCGCCCATACTTCCGTTGTATTGGCTAAAATCAGCAACGCCAGGATAATTTTTTCTAAGTAAAATGCCTCCATTTTTACTAACAAATGTTGCTGCTCTTGAACAACTCATTCCTTGACCACTATGACCACGAGCCCCATAAATAGCCTCTGTAGCACCACGACAATGCCATCCTTCTTTTTCTCCTTTTACAGCAATTTCTACAGCACGACTTAAATCTACAGCATTTCTAGTTGAGTGGCTTACACAATCTCCTGTAGTTTGTCGTTCTGTATATGATTTCTTATCAAATCCCAACACAGCTTTAAAAGGGAGAGATAATTTATCTTTGCCACTTCCTACGATTCTAGAAGCGCCGTCTCCAAAATATGGATACTTAGACATATCCAATAATTCTTCAAATACATGTTCTTCCCAGATGGCCCCTAAAAATCCTTTGCGGTATTGATCTAATAATTGTTCAGATGATAGTCTAGCCATTATTTGCTCCCTTCAAAACAACCCCATGCTAATGCGTCAAATGCCGCAACTGCAACAGATCGTGATTCTGCATTGAGTACAGCAACATCGACTTCTGATTCTTCTGCGTCAACTTCTCCATTCAGAGCATTTACAACAAGAGATTTTGCTGCTTTTGCTAAATCTGGATACTGACCTCTTAGTTGAAGATTCATTAGTCTACCAGCAACACTATTAACTTCAGCAATTTCTGTGGTAGTTTTAACAATTTCGTTATCTCCGTCTAATTCTATTAGTCTAGCAATATCGTGATAAAGTTTCGCTAGAGCTAATCCATCTTCTTTATGGTTTTCTCCAATTTTTAAAGCATCTGCAACTTTTAATGCTGATGCCATTAGATTTGGATCAGTTGGTTCTGCGAATTCTACTGATGGCACTACCACGCTGTCTCCTCCTCCGTTATTAGGCAAAAGATTGGATAAATCTGGTTTAAAAACACCAACAGCTATTAATACAACTCCTATTACTAATGCAAAACTTTTATTCATTATTATCTCCTTCACATACTGTTGGGGCAAGATATTGGAATGTATCATCAAGTGATTTTACTGCTTCTCCACAACCATGTTTTACCGCTAAATCTCTAGTATGTTTCCATGATGCTACCATTTCAAAAAATACTTTATTTGGATCATTATCTGGTCTTACTAGAACAGGAGCAGGTGGTGGAGGAGTCACTGGGACAGGCCCAGGAACAGGTGCTACAGGAGCAGGAACAGGTGTATTTACTTTAGATTCAGTTAAGTCTGTGACAGTATCTTTTGCCTTATTAAATAGGTCTAAAAGAAATTTTTGTACGGGACTCATCTGATCCTTAAATAATACAAATAAAACAACTCCTACTCCAGCATATAATGCTAAATCTGTTGGGCCTAATCCTGCGGAAAATTCTTCGAAACTTTGTGTGTAATTCATTTTATACCTCTACTGATGGTCTTTTAGGTTCAAATACTCCTGTATTTCTAAAAACAGTAACCATACTATCAATTGTTGAACTAACAAGTAGCATCAAAAATGCTTTAACATATTTATGTATTACTGGCTCTAAAAAGTTTGGAACAACTGGAACATCTACAACTAAAAATACTTTGTCGTAGAACTCACTAAGTAAATCCATAGCAAGTTTCTTTTTGTCTGGACTACTTAAATCTTTTCCAATAGCTTCTATAATTTGGATTACCGAAGATATTGCTAATTGTAGTATTTTCCATGCTTCTGATAAAGCAATCCTTTTCATATCAGAGAGACTTGTTTTGACTGTTTCAATTAATTTTTTTACTTCCTGTGCTATCAGCTCTTGGCTTTTCATTGTTTTCCTTTTTTCTTTTTTCTAGTTCTAGTTCAACTTGTAAAGCAACTTGTTTGGCTAACTCTAAATCATCTTGACTTTTCTTCTGTTCATTTCTCGTTTGTATGTATCTATATAATATTCCAAATTGACCAGAAAGCAAAATTATACTTTCAACTCCATGAGAGACATCTGAGATTAGATCTTCTTTTTGATCATAGTCGCTAATTAAACCCAATAGATATAATCCACTAATAACAAAACTGACAACAGTAAACCAAAATTCGCTAGTTTTATAATTTGGTTTCATAATTGCCTCCGTTTGTTTTAGGCACTACCGCCATCAACATCGCAGCAGAAATAATTGTTATCAAATGAGTTGTCTAGCCCACTTCCCCATACACCTGTAATATATGCTGTGTTTTCTTCACTAACTATACAATGTGGAAAACTTAATTTATAATTAGGAACTCCATCAAAAGGACCGGTTGGAGGCAATCCGACAACAGTTAAACAATTATTAATAAGTTCTCCGCTTTTAGCCAAATGAATTGCCGTGCCCATAATTATTCCCCTTTTATTAATCTATATTCTACTGTTTCTAGAGTTTTAGCTAACGTAGCTATCTGTATTTTAAGATCGTTCATTACTTCGCTATTTCTTTGCAAAGCATCTGATAGCTCTCTTTGCATTTCTTTATTAACCGCTAATCTTTCCATAATATAATTTCTGTCATGAACATATGGACTCCTTGTTTTAATCATTTCACATACATCATCTTTTGTTGCCATATGTCTAATAACACCAGCCCAAAAGGCCACTAATGTTATTATTACACCGATAGCCGTCGTTGCTATATTTTGCCAAAAACTAAAAATTGTTTCGTTAGCAAATAAAAACATTTTGTCTCCAAATCTTAACAAAATAATTAAAAAGCCATAATACTCTAAGGGTAGAATGGCTCTTTAAAGTGTAGAAATACTTGTTATTTTTAAATATTTTTTTACCAAAGTGTTCTAGCTTTATATTGATCTCCAGATGGAGTTGGACCACCATATAGATAATCAAGATAACCTGGAACGTCTTGTGTAGGAGTTGCTGCTGTGTCAGGTACGCCAGAAACTCCAGTATCAGCAGCGATATCCCACCACAGATCAACTTCGGTAACAGGAAATCCTGATTCAAATGTGCCAGCATAAAAATTAAACTTGCCTTGTCTGATAGCGGTGGTAAGTCTGCGAGTACGCATAACTTCCCAAGGTGCTGGATTACGAACAAGTTCATTATTGTCAGCAGGACTTTGTAATGCTGTATTTGCTAGTCCAGCAAGTTCTTCTGTTACTAAAAATGATAGTGGTCTCTCATGATTATGAGCAAATTCACCACCAGAAATAGCTGGTTCAGCATTAACTCCGCTCACTACTGTAGAAGCAAAGACTCCCAAGTCTGGATTTGCTGTTGCATTAGTATTTAGTGGAGCACCTGCTACGTCTCCTCCATTTGCTTTCATAACGCCGCCATCATTTACTGTTGATGTCGGAGTAACTCCACTGCCATTTACTTGTACGGTAGCCATTTATTTCTCCTCTGTAAGTTTTGAGATATAAGCTCTATAGAAATCAATACACCAAAAATTAGCTATTCATCAGTACGAATTTATTAAATTTTTTCAATGACTCCAAATTAAATGTTCTAAATCCATAAACACCAGATTTATATAGAATTGAAAAATGGTTCTCTGTCCAGGCATTGCCGGTGGCTATAACATGAATTTCTTTAGAGTTTTCATGTAAAAAAGAAGAGGCTATTAGGTTATCTGCTAAATTATCTATGAAAAATCCACTTGAAGGTGTGGCAAATTGTATTTTATAGTCATCAAATATAGAACATATTTTTTTAAGACATCTATGATCAAAAGATCTATATTCAAGAATATACTTAATGATTATATTATTTGAACATATTGTTTTAACATTTCTAATATCTTCTCTAATTTTTTCGTATTTTCTATTAGCAGCTAAATTTTGGGGCATACTAATATCGACGCTAGTTGCTCCACAAGAGATTGCTTGTTCTATAGCGTAGCATCTTGTTTTGTTGTCAGAAATACCAAGGGGAAAATCTATTAAACAACTTAAATCTACCTTAGAATTTTTTAGTATTTGTTTACAAGATTTAAGTAAATAATATGGTACTGTTATGCTATTGATATTATATTTCAAAGCAGAACATATGGTTTCTTTAACTTTTTTATCTTCGTTGTCTGTGTCAATGATGGCAAAATCAACATACATTAAGGGTTCCACCTTAGTTATTTACGAGACAGTTTATATTAGGATATTTTCTACTTCCTAATACACCGTCAGCAAATCCATAATGTACAGCATCTTCAGGGTCCATATACCAATCCCCTTGCTTAAATCGCCTATATAGATATTTTTTAACTTGATCTGTGTTATAATTTTTTTCTTTGAAATAAGCTCCCTTCATACATCTGCTAGCATAAATATCCATCATTGTTTCTGTTACATACTTTTTCTCAAAATCACTCCAGTTATGAACATTATTATATTCACCAGAATAACCACTACTGCCATAATGAACCATAACATAAGACCGAGGCATTAATACTCTGGTTGTTGCAGATTGTAGGATGATAGAACTGGAGGATTCTGCTTGAGCATAAGAAACCATTACAACATTTGATGAACAACTTTTGACCGCATCAAACATTGCCATACAATCATTCCATTCTCCTCCAATGCTATAAAGGTGAACTAAAATATCTTTATTAGAAGCTAGGTCTAACGCACGAATATTTTTAATGAAATTGTTAGCTGCTCTGTATTCAATGCCAGGATTTTCCCCATTTTCTGGATAATTTTGTAAAAAGACCTCTCTGGTTTTTATATTTGCTCCATAGTCATGAAAATCTGATAATGTATCACTATGTTTAATATTCATTAAAATTCTCTATAGATTTTATCATTGATTAATTTCATAGTTTCACTGTCATTAAAGCATTTTCCAATTCCAATCCTAAAACGATACCTAGTAAAAATATCTAATATTTCCACTCCTTCAGATTTGTCGATTATATTGGCAACTTTTTTGTTAATATCGAAATTTGTATGCCCTACCCAAAAATTAAAAAGACTAGAAGGTGCTGTCAGTTCATTGTATGGAATAATACCCATTGGAGTAGCAATTGCTTTAATGGGCTTCATTTCCATTTCTTCATCGTCAACATATTCTATATCATCAATAGTATCTATTTCATTTTCATAATCTGTCCATTTAGCTTCCTCTAAAGCCTGACCAAAAGGATCTATCCATTTTTCCCATACAATCAGTGGTTCTTGCATTATTTTGATTCCGAATGGTGAACCAACATAGAAAACTTTGTTGGCGGAACTACTGGTCCTTCTTTATTATAAGTCAAATCTTTGTAGGTGTCAATATATTCAGACCAGAACAAAATTAATTCACTAATAAATTCTTGTCGATCTGGGTCTTCAGCAGCCATATCCTGTAACATTTTCAGGATCATTGATCTATACAGACCATTTTCTATAAAGCATAAAACTTCAGCAAATTTTTTGGCATCTTTTTTCTTTAAGTTTTGAGCACTTATTTTGATGGTTAATTCATCGCTGTCGTCCACACAGAATAAAATAGTATTATCTTCCATACTAATATTAAAATTATCTGTAGATTTTGTGTGAATATCAGTCTTACTTTTTTTGAATAAATTAAACATTATATTAAACTCCTAATAACATTCATCATTAAATAGGATTTTTCAGAATTTTCAAGTTCCCCAATATTAAATTCTAACCAATAGCAATTTTCATCATTCTTTTGGCAGTCAAAAGGAACAATACTACCATATACCATATCTATGCTATTTTCTGCTTGAGACAAAGCTTTAGAATGAAAAGACACAAACTGAGGCAAAATTTCATAATCACTCAGAAATAAATGTTTTTGTCTAATAAATTCACATATGGATTGATCAATATTTTCTTTTTTTTGTTGATCTACTTTCATTTGTGGTAAATTAATATTATCCTTGTTTGTAGACAAAACATATTTTTTATTGTTCTGTACATCTGTTGTAAAAATTACAATATGAATATTAATATCAAACATATGATGACTCCTTAATCTTCAAGAGAGCCTTTTTGATTGATTGTCTAATAGCTTCTCTTGTTAATCCAAACTTTTTGCCAATCTCTTCAAAAGTATGATCTTCATAATAATAGAGTTTAATATATTCTTTTTGTTTTCTAGACAGAGAGTTTTCTTCAAATAGATTTTCTAGAAAATTCCTTAGTTCTGTTTTCTCTTCTTTTTGTAGAATATTTTCTAGCGGATTTATGCTCTTTGAATCAGGTATATAATCATATGAAGTACTATTAGTTTCTTCATCAATCTTATAGTCTAATGAATAAACTTTCTTCTTGGACGAATTTTTTGTGTTATAATTTTTTGTGATATAACTCTGAATAGCCCAGATAGCACATTGATTACGATATGAGTATTTCGTTTTCTTTTGCCTATTATTCTTATTTTGATAGTCTTCGTCAAATCTCCAATCTGCAAGCATTAGACAATATGCTACATTACTAATAGCGTCTTCGTCTTTCAGCATTTTCCTTGCTAATCCATTATAAAAGGTATTAGCGAATTTAGAAATAGATTTTTTAGCAAGTGTTATATATTCTGATAGACAATAGAAATCTACTTCGTTATGATCTCTATACTTAATCTTTTGTTTGCCGACGCCCTCAATTTGTACAGACATATGCTCTCCTAGTTCCTTAAAAATTCCTGGTCCAAAAATTACACAATGATCTATTTTTTAGGCTTTTGAGCCTTTTTCCAAGCCTCTGGATCTGGTCTGTCTTTATCCCCTGGTTTTGCGGGACGATATTTTTTCCCTTCCCTTTCCTTTTTTTTTCGGATATTTTCCCATAATCCTGGCTTATCTGCTGCTTTAATAGTATCGGCAGCCTCCGAGACATACATTAGAAAATCGTGAATTGTTCTCATGTAGTCCTCAGTTATTGCTATTTTACCCTGTAACCAGCTCTCTGTCAAGTTTTCTTTGACCTGTGGATTCTCAAGATTTTCTAGAATATTTTGTGCATTTCTCATTATAGCTCTTATAGAACCAACACTCATATTGTAAAAATCTTCTTTATATTCCATCATTTCTTGTTCTGGAGTTTCGTCCTCTATTTCTTCTGGAGAAACCATCATCTTATCGTCTTCTGCAACTGGAGAAGGAAAGTACATGTTTTTTCTTTCGTATTCCAGCCTATTGCTCTGCAAAGATTGTTCTATACCTTTTAAAATTTGATGATGTCTCATTTATTTTCCTTTTTAACATGGGACCAGATTGATAGAGCCGACTCCACCTGCACAAGCATTAAAATACAAGTCGTTGTACGGCCAGTTATATTCTAAGTCATCGGGATCAGTCGGCCAACTATTACCAACTGTTGCAAACTTGAGATAGTTACATACCCATGTTCTTGCTTCATTTTGTGATGAAAAGGTTTTCACTTCAATGACTTCTATTCCAGAACCATCTGGAATATCAATAGTATCATAGGCTACTCCACTAATTACTGGAACAGTACCGGAGTATGGGGCATAGTAAAGAACCCAGGAAGTCATAGATCCAACATCACCGCAGTTTGTATCAATATCAATAGGTTTGCCACAACAGTCAACGCCAGATTCTTCTGGAGCAGTGTATGTGTCTAGTGTGGAGAGATCTATAACATTATAATCTTCATCTATACAATTACAATATGTTCCGGTTGCCGGTGGTCTACATGTTGGATTAAAAGCAACTGATAATGTCACATTGTTGCCATATGCACCACCACCAAAATCACAATTTTCTTGTACAGTCCAGTATTGGGTCTCTAATGTAACAAAATCATTGTATGCTCTTCTGTATCTTACTTGTAAGGGTTCGTTTGATGCTGTTGTACCGCCACTACATCCGCGACCACTTACTCCTCCACAATCATTAACTGTATATTGCCAGTCCCAATCCCATCCACCCCCATTCCATTCTATTTCTAAGGTTCCTCCAGTACTAAAAGAACCGCCAGCACAAGTAACAGTCATACCAGTAGAAAGCGGATTATAAACGACCGGTGTTGGATCACCAAATGGTTCGACACCTGAATCACATTCTCCAGAAGGACTCCAAAGCTCCCATTCTAATACCGTCGCTGTTGTAACATCACTTCCTCCTATAGTAACAGTAGCATATCTAGGTAAAAAGTAACCACTGGTAGGTGGTGTTGTTGGTGCGCTTCCATTTAGTGATATGTTGGTTATTGTTTCTAGATCCAAACATTTGCATAATCCATCTTCTAGTTGGCAAGTGTCGCATATTGGACAATCTCCAGAGCCGCAGTCTGTGTATATGAAAAAGTCTGTTCCTGATTTGGCAATGCGAAAGCTACCTGTACTAGGATCTCTATAGATGTAATGATTGCAGGGCATAGTTTTTATCCTTTTTATTGTTGCATATATTTTTTGAGTTTCGGTTGTAATTTACTATATACATAGTCAGAAAAAACAAAAGAAGCAGCATTATCACTTGGATAATGAACACCTTGTTTAATTCTGGCTTCTGCTGTTTTTTGTGCTATTTTATCAAAACTTTTTGAATATTGTGGATAAATATCAGAAAGTATATTCGATACCAATTTACTATACACCGTATGTCCAGAAGGATACGATGCTGTATGTATAGTATCTGTAACTATAACTCTAATAGGTATGTCATATAGTTTTGCAAGTTGGGATGGTCTTGGTCTATTCCAAAAACTTTTAGCATTCATTAATACTGGTTCTACAACATCATAAAATAAATTGATATATCTTTCTGGATATTTTAGATTGTTTTTCTTTAGAAAGTTGATATAATAACTATCCATATCAACATCCATATTATAAATTAATTTTAAGTCTTCTTGTGTTCTATTCAGTGTAAATTTTGATACTATTGCAAGCTCTTTTTGTGTTTTTGAGCTTGTATTTTCTGGCGGTGGAGAAAGAATTGTTTTATAATCAAAATCAATAAGATTACTCATTGGTTTTTCAGTAAAAACAGTATCGTATGTTAAATTTTTAATCTTATCGTTTAATAGTATCAGATTTAAGTTCATTGATCTCGTTTTCTCTTTCGGTGAATACTTTCTCTAATTTATGAACTAATCTAGTGCCTGTTTTTTGAAAAAAACAAGGAAGAATACTATGAACCAAAAGGAAAAACCCGGCCTTAATACATAACCAACCATGAAAAGAAGCAAATTTAAAATGTTCAACATAGGTCATGTTGTTGTTTTTTAAATGGTCTTCGCATTCATCTATTAGTTTTTCTACCATTTTTTACACGACCAGTACCTTGCTTTATATTTGGGTCCAGGGTTATCACAATTATGCCTAGCCCTAAAACTCTTTCGTCTAGCAGGATTGTCTCTTTTGATTTCCATATTAGGATCACCAAAATTAACTTTTACAACATTACCTTTATCGTTTTTAACGTATACGCTAAATTTCTTAGGTCCATCTGGAGTTCTAAATGGTTTATTTAAAGTTACTTTTCTTCCTTGATATTCCGCTGCCTCTGACACATATTCTAATTGGATATTATCTCTATAATGATTAGCTTTTGAACTAAAGTAGAATAATTCATCTGTATGTGGATCTTTGTAAATAAAAGAAGCAATAGCATTAACTAAAACTTCTTCTGTATCTTCTTCAAAATCTACATACATATTATTTTCTGGAATAATAAAATTATATGGAGTAATTTCTTCGGTATTCCCCAAACTATTTTCTTCAATAATATCACATACCTGCTTTAATAGAGAAGATTTGCTTTGTCCCATACACACTGCATATCTTTGACTAGAATCAGGAAATTCCTTTGACATTTGTGAGTCTCCCATGCACCTTGTCATAAAATCTTTTTTATTTTCCTTGTCTCCTCGCTTAGGTAATGGCATTGCTGTAGCTCTTTCTCTCTGTTAAAGTATTGTTGATAATGGAAGCCGTATTCGACCAAGAATAGTGTCGTGCTGTTTCTAGTCCTTTTTCGTTAGACCTAACTTTATTATTATACACAAATTTCATATGTTCTACAGTTTGCTCTAATTGTTCTTTTCCAAGTTTTGCCCAATTTCCAAATCCATGAAACCATTTTCCGTCATTAGCAGCTTCGGTTTCATTAATTTCTACTAGAAAACTATTATCCTGATTGCAGTATTCTGTATGTGCAGAATAATTGGTTGTGATAATTGGCTTGTTCAAGGCCATCATTTCTGGAATTTCGTTATTCCATCCTTCTGCTCTGCTCATAAATATACCACAATCTGATTCTCTTATTACTTCAGCAAGGTCTTGTTGCGTAGGCAATCTATTATAAACTTTAATTTTATCCGACAATGCATTATTATTTACTAAATTCAGCCACTGATTTGTTTCTTGTGGACTTAAAAATGGATTATGAGGCACTAGCCATAACTCTACATTATCGTCGGGACTAAATGCTTTCTCGAATGCTTGTAACAGAAAATCTTGACCTTTCCTTTTTTCCCACTTCCCGACATGTAAAAATACATATTTGTCTGTCTTAATCTTCAAGGATTTTTCGTTATTAAAAATCTCAGTATTTACACCTAAAGGAGCAACAAAAACTGGTACTTTGACTCCATTATCTTCTAGAACTTTTTTGCCCCATTTTGATGCAGTGAAAACTCCGGTGGTATGGTTTAAGCCTCGGACCTCAAAATCATGTAGTTTGTCTGCTTCAAAAAATGGAAATACATAATAGTCTCCAACCCCAATTCTTGGACCCAAATCATTTTGATGCCATATTTTCAAACATGGAGCATATGGATCATATGATCTGGATGCATTTAGCATTTTTAACATTGCTTCTCTTTCTATTGGGTCTTGTAACATTACGCCTTGACCCAAAACAAATAAAGCCACATCTAGATTTAGTTGTTCTAATTGGAGAGCAATATTTGCTGAAGTAATTCCATATCCCGTTCCATTAATTGGACAAAACAGATTCAACTTATTCATTTTTCATAAATCCTATTATGGGTATTGTTAACTCTAATAAATGTTGTCTTTTTAGGAAGGTCTTTTATCTTGAATGCTCCCACATAAGTACAACAACTTCTGATGCCACCAAGAATATCTCTAAGGGTATCTTCTGCTAAACCTTTATAAGGTATTTGAACACACCGACCTTCGCTAGTTCTGTAGTTTGCTACTCCATCGTGATGTTTATCTTGTGCTTCTTTACTGCTCATTCCGTAAAACCGTAAAGATACTTTTCTTCTTTCAGTTGGATAACCAGGGTCTATAGATTGCCAAAACTTTATTTCGCTACTGTCTGCGAGATACTCATAAGTCCATTCTCCGTCGCATTCATTTGTTCCTGCCAGCATACTTCCTAGCATAACAAAATCAGCCCCACCACCAAATGCTTTACAAATGTCCGCAGGAGTTCTACATCCTCCGTCGCTGCAAATGTGTCCTCCGCAACCATGAGCAGCGTCAGCACATTCCATTACAGCACTCAACTGAGGGTATCCTACGCCCGTTTTTAAACGGGTGGTACACACACTGCCGGAACCTATACCAACCTTTACAATGTCTACGCCACCGTGCATGATAAGTTCTTCTGTCATTTCTGGCGTAACAACATTACCAGCAATAATAATAGATTTCGGATACTTTTTACGCAGGTTGGCGAGGGTGCGAACAAACTTTTCAGAATATCCATTTGCGACATCTACGCATAGGTTAGGAGTTGACCACCTAAACGCTTTAGTGCCCTCAAACACAGCGTCCAACTTTTCCAAATCAGAAACAGAAGTGCCGGTAGAGTAAAAAACAAAATCAGAAGTAGAAGATAAATTATTCCTATAATATTCCAGATATTCTTTGATATTGTAATGCTTGTGTAAACAAGTTATTGCTCTATTTTTAGACATAGTATCTGCCATGTAAAAACTTCCCGTGGTATCCATGTTAGCAGCAACTAAAGGACAACAATCGGTAAGTTCTGAGATGGCATGAGGAAAAGAAAAAGACCTATAGGCCCAAACATCTTTTCTACTTTGTAGTTTAGATCTTTTGGGCTTGATAAGAACATCATCAAAATCAAGTTTCAGTTCGTTGATAATTTTCATTGGTTAAAAAAATACCATCTATTAAGTGAGTTTATACTGTTGTAACTATTGACATATTTTAGATAAATCTTAATTTCGTTCCAATCGCTAAAAATTAGTTCGTGAGGCAAGCATCCAAACAACCAATCTGGACAATGTTCTTTTCCTTGCTGCACATGAACTATTATAGGTTTTTTCTGGCGGTTTGCAAGAAAAATTTCTTCGTATGTGCCACATGGATGAGTATCTAAATCTAAGTTAACAATTATAAAATCGCTAATATCAACAAGACGAAGATCTACATTTCTTATGATCTTCATTATTTCTGATAGTTCTTCATAGTTTTTAGCAGTCTTTAACTCTATTTTTTTTAAGAATGAGTTCTCATCTTCTTTACCTATTTCCGAAGGTTTTGTTAATGGATTAAATACTGTTACTCCTAGTTCTTCTAGAAAAGGAGTAATACTTTCTCTCCATCCTTTTCCTCTGTCGGCCACTCTATCCATTGCACCAACAAGATAAACTCTTTGATTTTTTAGTCTATTCATGGTCCCGGCATCAGCATGATTTGAGAAGGATTTAATGCTAGTCTCCAATCTGGTTTTTCTTTTCTTAGAGACAAATGAAACATGACATGTTCACAATCTTTGCCGTCGTATTCTCCTAAAATATAATCTTGTGTTTTATAAATAGCCATTCCTCCAAATGCGCTATTGACAAAAAATGGAGTTGTTCCTACTGGTACTATCCAATATCCAAACCAAAGCATAGGATTATCTATTATATATTCATTTCTAAAATAAGACCAATCATACCACCAAGTTGCTCTATATGCCCAACAATCATAATTCCATAATTTAGGTTTATCTTCTATATTCAAAAGCTGGTAGCTATTGCCGCATATGGCATCTATATCTGTCATTCTTAACATCCCGAAAGAATGATAAAAACCATTAATGCTTATATCAATAAAATCAGAATCAATAACTATTACATAATCATAATCAGAATAATTTTTCTTAATATATTCTAGATTTCTGTTTCGGTATTCTGCTAATGCTTCTGTTCTTTTGGGGTTCTTACTTGGGCCAAAATGTGGCTTGTTATTGTCTTCCGATTCATAATAAAAGTTAGGGTCTTCTGTAGCAAGCTGTTTTAGTATTTGTTTTGTATTATCTTTAGAATCATTTTCAAAAACAACAAACTTATAATCTTTGACATAATTTTTTACAATATTAACAATTGTATTGACATTTTTTTTAAGAACATCTGCATTGTTTCTACAAAGCATTGAAAAAACCACGGTCTTATTTTCGAGCTGAATTTTTCCTTCTTCTATGAAAGCATTGTAAGAAGATTCATTTATTTCGTTAACAGGCAAAAGTTTTTCTATGTTGGATCCAGGATTTAAATTATTTACATTCATTTAAAATATACCTTTTAGAATATAGTTACATCAATATTTGTCCATATGTCTTCCACCAAACAATTTATAAATGTCCAGTTTCCTCCTGCTAATTTGCTACCAAATTTTGGAGCAAAGATTTTTACTTTATTTTCTGAATTAAAGTTATCTAAAATAAATTTTCTAACAGAAACCATACTTTTAACTAGGTAAGCATAGTTTAGTGGTCTTGGATTTTTTTCGCTACGAATACCATTTTGTGCAATCATATTTGCAAATATTAATCTTCTATTATATGTTGGTTCTCTATCTACATCAATAAACTGAACATAACCTGGATTTCTGAGTAAAAAGTTTTTGCCAAGCAAATGATAATTAGTCTTTACTTCTGGATAATATTCAGCAACAGATTTAGCAAATCCAGCACCAAATAAATTAGCATTATTACATACATGAGGAATAATAATGCTATATCCGATTTCTTTAGCATTAATAGTATTTTGTGCTGTTTTAAAAATATTTTTTTTTGACTTTACCAAATTAACCATTTTTGTTGCCTCCAGAGTTTTTTCTTAAAATGTCTGAGCTGTTTAATTCGACCCAGTAAATTTCATATGCTATAGTATCTTCTAATGCTTCAAATTGATGAAATTCTCCAGGTTTAACAATAGTCATTTCTTTACTTGAGACAACTGTCTCGTCCATAAGATTATAGTCGTTTTTCCATACTTTGACAAGTAGCTTTCCATTTTCTACAAAAAATAAATTATATTTGTGCTCATGTTTGTGGACTGAACAATATCCACCTTTGTTAGCTTCTATTCTGTGTATTTCTACATTGTTTTTGTTAAATAATTCTGATGTAGAGCCCCAGACTTTACCCTGTATATTCATATACTCTGTCTCCATCTATAACGACTCCATTGCTAAACATTGGATATTGTAATATCTCAAAATCCTGTCTATAGATTTTATGAAATTTGTCTATATCCTTTTTTATGATTTGAATTTTAGGTTTTTCTTTTGAAGAGTTTTTTTGAACCAATTCAAAATTTTTAAAACCTAGTTTATGTAAAATTTTACTTACGTCTTCATTATAGTTTTCAAATCTTGCTACGTTTTTTGCCAAATGATAACAGTTAAATTCATGTGTTTGCGGAATACTATGATGTTTAAAACTTTCTGTTTTGTCTTTTAGATTGCCGAATTTAATTTTTGGGTTTTCTATAATATTCAGCAGTTCTGTGATTGTTTTTTTCTTTTTAAAGACAGGATCATGAGCATCTGTCCCATACTTAAACATATTATAAGCTGAGGCAAATCTTGTGTATGGATTTCTTATAATAGTCATAGTTTCAAAAGATGAATATTTGTTGGGAATTTTACCAAAAATTGGACCGATTCTATTGTTTTTGTCTTGAGGAAACACATAATGCCTTAATGAATGCCCTCCGCATTTTGGCATATGAATAAAAACAAATTCTTCTTTTAAGTATACAAAATTAGACATAGTTATATTTTGATTTTAAAAATTACACAATCGTCGTTTATTACTTTTTGTTCTATTGACTTTGGGTTTAACAAACTTTTTATTTTATTTGACCACCATTCAGCATCTTTAACAGTTTTATGGCAATTGCTTCCGTCTGGTAGTAATATCGTTGCTGTTCTTGTTGATATAGCATGATACATGAATTTTGGTTTTAATAAAAGCATTTCTTCAAAAAGATTATTTATTTCTTCTTCAAATAAATGCTCTAGAAGATCTGTTGTTATTACTAGTTCATATTCATCTTTAGGAATAACTTCTTTACCTGGAACACACGGATCGAACTCATCAATATTAAAAGAATATTTCTTATACAGTGATCTCTTCAATGCCCCTCTTCCTGCACCAAAATCTAATACCGAAACTGATCCTGTTTCATCTATAAAAGACCTAACATCATCTGTATAAACAGAACCAGTGTCGCCATAGCTTCTTTGTTGATGTAATTGTTTGTATAGTTCTAAATCTTTATATTCATATTTCATTATATTATTTCTTCTATATGTTGATATAATTCTTCGGGGTTATGGCATCCATTTGGCATTTCTTTTCTTCCGCATGGATATGGTTCTTCTGATCTTTTAAATCCTCTTCCTGCTGAAGATTGTCCAGAATGTAGGTGTCCTGGCAGATCTACACATTTGGTTATATAGATATTATCTCTAAAAATTTGTTTCCAATTTCTATTATCAAATTCTTTATTTCTAGCACACATGCAAAATGCACCCAAAATCTGTTCACAAATTGTTGATTTGATATTTTGATATTTTTGTCCTAAACAATATTGCAATATTAAATTCATTGCATTTCGCATATTTTCTGTTTTATCTAAAAATATATGTCCAGACATGCAGAACGGATGTCTTTTCCAAAAACCATTATCTGTTGTATGTAATCTAGATGGGTATTTTTCTAGATTTTCTAAGAACATATCAAGGTTTGGATAAAGTTCATCAGACCTAACTTTTAAAGTATATTCTTTTTCAGCAACTAGAGCCCCATTAAAAGTTGTTGATGCAATGTAGTATATCGCTCCATGATTTATTATCTCTTTAAGATTAGGGGGATAGTGCGAGGTAGTTAATTTAAATTTTGACTCAGGATTTGTTAGACATAAATTCCTATAATCTTCTCCGCTGCTCCATGTAGAAACTATGACTTCTCCAAAATCTTGGTAGCAGTCTATTGCTTCGTAAGTTCTGTTGTCCAGTGGACCCTGAATTACTACGGAAATTTTCTTTTTTAAATCTTCAAAAGCCATTTTACCATTTTTGTTCGGGGCACTTCTGATCTGCCCAGGCTAGTTTATTCATAAAAATTTTTCTACGATTTATATTACAACCACAAACTCCGCATTCTTGCTCTTGTTGATTATAGTATTCACAACTAACACAAATAGAAAATCTTCTATCAATTTCTTGTTGACTGCTTTTAGGCATACCTCTGTTGATATGCCAATAAAGACTTATGAGAAAAGTTTTGATCTTGAGTAACATTTTATTTTTCTGTTGGTTTTATAGCAACAATATTGTTTTCTTCGTCGAGTTTATAGACAGGGCATATGTCTACTATTGAGTCTGAAGACAACCATTTATTAAATCCTGTATTTAAACTGATGCAACTCCTATCTCCATTCCTCTTGTAATCAGAAGACAGAACATATGTACTATCTTCTAATTCAAAACAGTCTCCAGGTTCTAATTCCTCTAGATATTTCATTTGTTATGGAGATATTCTTCCCATTCCTCATCAAGTTCTTCTTGTTCTAGAGCCTGTAGTCTGTACTTTCTAACTTTATTAGATTTGTTTACAAATTTAGTTTCATCATCAATAAACTTTTGATGTACTTTCTTGTTAGCTAGATGATTTTTTCTAACTTCTTTTCTGTTTACTTCGTCTTCTTCAAATTCCATTACCGTCTCCTATGTTGAGTTACTTTATCTATGATAGCACAAAACCAAAACTTTGTCAAGTGTACTTCCTGTTTTTTTGAAAGGCGTGATTTTGTTAAGGTCTTTGATTAACTTTCCTTAAAAATGATGCTGCGTCTTTTACTACATATTCATTCCAACTTTTATAGTTATAAAGATGTCCAAAAACTAAATGACATTTAGAACAAAGAGTAATTAGGTTACCTCGGTCTAGTTCCAGTTCTTCTGCAATATGCACAGGAACTATATGATGTACTTCTAAATCTTCATCCCTTCCGCAGGCTTGACATTCTGGCTGTTCTTTTAAATGGTCTTTCCTTACAGTTCTCCATTGCGGAGATCGAGTAGCGTATCTAATCTTTTTTTGAAATAAATTCCACATGATTAGAGCTTTAAAAATTGCATATAAGAAAGAAAGTTTCTACCATATCCTACTTTTTTATAATAGACTTTATCCTCAAATGCTATAGATGCAGGTATGCTGGTTACTTTATATTTTCTCGCTAATTCTGGATTAGAGTCAAAATCTACAAAACAAACAGTATATTTTTCATTAACCATTTCCATGTTTGCTGTTAAGTCATTCTTTAAATAGGTGCAATATGTACACCAGTCAGCAGTAAATACTAATAGCAATTTTGTGTCTGTTTCTTTTGCTTCTTGTCGTGCAACTTCAATGTCATTAATTACAACTTCTTCAGCAAAAGACTTATTAAGAAATAGACAAACAAAAATAAGAAATAAAATTTGTAGTATTTTCATAGATAGTTTCCTCCTATCTATTAGCATACACCACAAAGATATTGATAAAAATTATTCCAGGTAGTGAAATCCAAATCTAACAGGTTCTTTATTGGTAAAATTCTCATCAATAAATTCTTGAAATTCTTTTCCTTCCTCACTATTGTGCCAAGTTTGATATAGTTTATCAGAAGACAGACTTTTAAATTGTGGAACTTCTCTTCCAACAGCAAATATCATAGAAGAAGTATCCATCCTATACTGTAGAAATTCTCTGAATTGTTTATTTTTTTTCCAATACTCTGGACATTTATCTTCAACGCACATTGCTAAAGCAGTACAATAAACCATAAATTCAAACATTCCACTAACCGCATCTGTACGCTCTAATTCTCTCTTATGATTATAATCATCAACAGCACACATACCACCAAGAGTATAGCAATTCCATTCTTCTGCAATATAAAGTGGTTGCTCATCCCAGTATCTTCTTTGTTCCACAAAATAGAGCTTATATCTATATCCTCTTAGATTTTCTGGGACATATTTTGCTACTTCACCAATAGTTGTAGGAGGTTCTTTAATTAACACGGCATTATCGTCTAGGATATAAAATCCATTATAGCCCATTCTACCTTTTCTTAAAGCACTACTAATGAAATGGGAAGTTTCATGTACATCAGTATATCTTCCATTGCCCTTGGATGGTTTTGCACAATGGCTCATTACATCATTATAAATTCCATCTCCAAGATCACGATATTTCTTAACTTTAATTAGATCCATTGATTATTGTTCCCCAAAAGCAATACGCTTAATTCTTCTAGCGAGATTAGCAGCCCCTACTGTTCTTCCTTCTGTGTAGTCATCAAGACCATAGCCAAGAGTCCTTTCTCTTTTCTTTTGATCCTCTATTGCCTTATTACAAATTTTTAGAACTTCGTCTAACTGCTGCTGTTGTTTTTTTGTTAGATAATTTGTCCCTTTATTTATCATACTATAATATCCTTTATCAGCTTTCCGCCATCAATAATCTTTACTGGCCTACTACCTGGGGCCATGAGAACCTTATTAGGATCAATTCCAACCAGTGAGTATATTGTAGCAGCCCAATCTGCAATGTCAACTGGATTTTCTAAAGGCTCACTACCAGTGGCATCGCTCTTTCCATAAATCAATCCACGCTTAATACCACCACCAGCGAGTACTGTACTATATACTTTAGGCCAATGATCCCTCCCACTAGTAGGATTAATCTTAGGAGTTCTACCGAATTCTGTGCCAACGACAACAAGCGTAGAATCCAACATTCCTCTGTCATCAAGATCATTTATTAATGCCGCAAATGCCTTATCAAAATCTGGTAAGTTTCTTTCCATTTGTCGGGCAATTCCATCATGATGATCCCATCCTCCATAGGTCATCGTCACAAATCGTACTCCCGCTTCAACTAATCTTCTACTTAATAGCATTCTCATACCGGCTGCATTTTTTCCATAAATTTCTTTAGTCTTATCGTCTTCTTTATTTAGATCAAAAGCATTAATAGCATTATCGGAAGACATAAGATCAAAAGCATTTTCATAGAAAGTATCAAGGGCTGTAAGTTTATCTGAAGATTGCTCTTTACTAAACTTATTGTTGACAATATCGAGCATTTCTCTTCTTTTATCAAATCTTTTAAGCGTGATGTCATCTGGCAAACGTAAATCCCGAACCTTAAAGTTTGGGCTTTCAGGATTACTACCAAGACTAAAAGAACTATAAGAGGAAGAAAGATAGCCAGTACCAGCAAA
>Ga0208162_1000045_pt1 | contig 56361 bp, 62 predicted proteins | sample CB_VirMetaG_4_FD_184539 | JGI IMG/M metagenome (GOLD analysis project Ga0208162, IMG submission 184539) | Freshwater to marine saline gradient viral communities from Chesapeake Bay - CB_1508_1M Viral MetaG (SPAdes) (version 4) | ecosystem: Environmental > Aquatic > Marine > Coastal | place: USA... | reverse complement strand
AGTGTCGGAGGCACCATCGCTGGTCGCGCTTGGAAACTCATCGAGACACCTGAACAGAAGTTCCGCCGACTGCTTGATGAGACTGAAAATCAAGAGTTAATTGACGCATTCAACCAACTGGAGAACAACTGATGACGGAACAACACCCACTGACTGATGAGATTTGCTGTGCAATTGAGGAAGATTTAGATCTTGATTGGGCCATGCAGGATGACGAATTTATGTGTATGCGAGCTGGCGCTGATTGGCAGTTGGAACAGGTGGTTAAAGCATTGAATCAATGCAAAGAAGAAAAAAGGTCTTGCATTGAAGTCATTTATCTTTTTCATGAAAAGTTGGAAGCAATGCGCCCAACAACAAAAACACAGGAGAACAACTGATGACCAAACAAATCACACTTGAAGAAGCCCTGAAGCTTGTTACTTTTCATGACACGGGTGACAGGGAATGGGTAGTCCTCTCTGTCAATGGCGATGTCAATGGCAACATCAGTGGCAACGTCGATGGCAACATCGGAGGCACTATCTTTGGCACCGTCCATGGCACCGTCTATGGCGATGTCGCACACAATGTCGCAGGCACTGTCCTTGGCACAATCAACGGTCGCAAGTGGAAGTTTGTTGAAACACCTAAAGAGAAACTTCAACGTCTCATTGAAGAATCAGGCAACCAAGAACTGATTGACACGTTCAACCAATTGGAGGACTCATGATGACTGAACACCCACTAACTGACGAAATCTGCTGTCAACTCTGGCAAGACAACAAAGACAACTGGCTAAAGTTTCAGGAACCTTGTCCAGCGACTCGACGAACCATGCGAGCTGCTGCTGACTGGCAGCTTGAGAAGGTGATTACAGCCTGGGAGCAGTGCTTGGAATCACCAAGGACTGACATTCAGGATCTTCTTGATTTTGGTCAAAAGTTGAAAGCAATGCGCCCAACAACAACAACACAGGAAAACAACGATGACTGACCAACACCCCCCGAAGCCACCGAGCCTGAAGGAGTTGGCTCTGGAAGACCTTGAAGTCTTAATTACTGATCTCGCCAATCACGGCATGGGGTTCAAGGCGGGGAACATCCGTCGCGCACTGGAGGCACTTCCTGATGACTAACCAACACCCACTGACTGACTCTTTCCTTCAAAGTTACTACAAATACGGCGATGGTCCTTACGATGAGGATCAAATGCGTGATGTTGCTGATCGGCAGTTGGAGCAGGTGATTGAATGTCTTAAGTCACAAGAGGCGTTTCTAGGCAGTCTTTACTACAACAAGACCACTGGCGTGATTGCCATAGATTTTGAATCTATTGAATGTTCTTTGAGACAAGCAATGCGCCCAACACAGGAGGACAACTAATGACTGGACTACTATACCTAAATGATACACATAAAATCCGTAATTTAAATGAGACGGACTTTGCGTACTCTTTTCAGTTTTGGATTGATAATGGAACTCAACATGAACTTACTGGTGAGTGGAGTGATTGGGAGTTTTTGAAATTGTATGATACTCGTGATGAAATAGAAACTATAATTGATGATAAAAATTCTTCGTGGTTTATTATTCATCAAATAAATGATAAGTTTGCTTTGATTGATTTACGCAAAGGGAAACTAAATGACTAACCAACACTCCATCACTTCACCAAGGCTCGCATCAACAATTCAACGGACTGAGCGTGGCTGGGCTGGCCATTTCTGTTTTGCCAATTCTTGCCGCTTCAGGCGCAACACCCTGCTGGAATGCGGGGACACACGGATTGTTGTCAGCACTGTTGGCCTTTTTAGGACCAGCAAAAGCTACGACTTCTTGCCTATTAATAAAGAGTATCACGCTGATCCTGAAGATGATCGGTATTTTGAAACGAAGGCATTCCATGCTGTTTTTGATGGTCGCTATTGGGATGCCGATTTCTCCCTTGAGATTTCTTTCGAGTCTCCGTGGTGTATTTCAGAGGTTGACGCGGATATCCGCGTCGCGAATGATCGCGCAAACGATCAGCACGAAGCGGTCGTTTGGGAGATCAGCGCCAGGCTAGCTTCCGGCGACACCGACTTTGCCCGCTCAGGACAAGCAATCAATCAACTGGAGAATAACTGATGGAGGACAACTGATGCTTACTAAAAACTTTGAATGGCTTCAATCAGAAGTTTCAGATCACGTTAAAGCTGATCGCGTTGCGCAAGGTAGCTACGAAACATGTTTTATTGGTTGTCTCGCCAACGGCCACGACGACCCTGAATTCATTGAGAACGAATATGGCATCCCGTTTATGGTCACCCGGATCGCTGAATCGATCTTTGAGGGGTTACCTGCGGATAAAGCGGTGGATTTCTTTGCTGCGATTCCTCAGGCTATTGGCTCTGACAACAAAGATCTGACCATCGTCGGCTGGCAGTTCCTCGCAGCAGAGCTGCGAGCGTTGCCGCCCGTTCCTGATGATATTCAAGCCGTTATTTACTTAGTCATTAAGGGGATAGATTTGTTGGCAGAAGGCAAGGAGTGGCCTGACGCCACCCGCGCTGCTTGGTCCGCCGCCACCTACGGCACCGCCACCGCCACCTACGCCACCTACGCCGCCTACGCCGCCACCTACGCCACCTACGCCGCCGCCGACGCCGACGCCTGTGCTTCCACCCGCCTCCGTCAGCGCGACACTCTGCTGAGGCTTATCAAAGAAGCTCCAATTAACACCCAAGAGGAAAACTAATGCCTGAGGTCAAATTCAGCCTTTTAACCCGCTTGCACGGTCAAGCGCACTACGGATAATCTGCGCTGAGGTGTGGGTCTTACCAAACCCAGTGGCTGCGCAAAGAATCGGAGCCTTACGGCCTGATCGATACGCAGCTCGGATGTCCTCAATCGCTTGGCGCTGGCGGGGTCTAAGAGTCATGGAGACGATCCATCTGACCAGGCGCATCGATAAAGCCAGCCAAATACAAAGACAGCCGCATTGACTTGTCTAAATCTCTTGCTAATTTAATTGTTACCCAAATGCAATCTTCATAAGAAGAATTCACTGGAATACCCAAAGATTCAGCCCAAGGCTGTAATGCTTTATCCTGCCGCAACGAAACGGAAGCAAGTTTCATGTTATGTGCGATGACAGATCGGCCTTGGCTTTTGTACTTTCGCTGCAAATACTCCCAGTGCTTTATTGCAGCTTGATTGAAGTCTCGAAGATGGCGAACACTAGAAACACGTTCCGCCATGGATTGCTGTTCGCGTTTAATTAAGGCCTTGACTTCATCCGACAACTCACCAGTGGGTGTCAACGGCCTAGGTTCAAACATCCGATTTTCGGAGGTTTCAAACGGTGGGTCAGGAGTAGTGTCTGCAGAGGGAATCGGTGTCTTTATATCGCTCAATTTGCGTTTTTAGCAATGATTAGCCCTCAACGTCTCGTCACTGCAATCACAGCTGGATTCTTGTCAGCCGTTGATTCGTTAGAAGAGGATGAACTGAGAATGCTCGTAAAGGAGATCATCAATGAAAATTGACCCACGTTTTCAGGTTGGCATCTTGAGCCAAACCAGGGAGCCAGCCACGCTTTGCTGGCAGGCAATGCACCAGGATTACTCTGAGGGCTGGGTGTTTTACGACCAACTGCTGAGCGAGCCAGACGCTGGTGATCGAATTGTCAAGCACCTACTGCTGGGAGGTCGCGGCCATTATGGCCCACTCGAACACGCCAGCATCACGTTTGCCGTGGGCTATTTCCCTCACTCGGTGATTCAACAGGCTCGAACTCACAGGGTCGGCACAAGCTGGGACGTGCAATCAATGCGCTACACCGGCCAGCGCATTGCTGCTGTGGCTGAGGGCATTGTCGATGTCGAGGAAGCCTTTTACCTGCGACCTGTTGGTAATTACACCAACCGCCAAGGCAAGCGATACACATACGACGAGCGACTACGAGCTAAGGATCTGCAGCACTGCGAGGATTCTGCTCGGCGCTATAAGCAAGCTTTGGATGCGGGTATTTCGGAGGAACACGCTAGAGGAGTGCTGCCTTTCGATTACCGTCAACACTTTGTCGTGACATTTAACCTTCGCAGCCTCATGCACTTTCTTGACCTGCGGGGCAAGGCTGATGCACAGATAGAGATTCATCAGCTGTGTCAGTTGATGATGCCTCATTTCGCAGAGTGGATCCCACCAGTGCACGACTGGTACACAAAAAATCGCTGGGGTAAGGCCCGTCTAGCACCATGACAAAAGAATCACGCCGCCTCAAGAGGGGATGCCACCGGCTCTCGCGCCTGCGTGGCTTAGTTCATGCGTTCCCCCATCGCATCAGGACAAGACTCCTCCTGTTGATTGGGTTGAAAACAGAACTTAGCACAATCTATGAACACTTCTGACACAGACAGAGCATGAAGCTGCGCTGTCGGTATGTGCCGCTATTCCACCAACCTGCATCAAGCAGAGATCTACCTGGATTAGATGTTGCCTACTTCATAATAATCCGTACTCTTACCTGTTAGTCTGAACCTGTCTGAACACAATAGGAGCTTCGTGGTAGACCGTGTCTATGGCCCCGACGGTCTGAATGAACGGCAACGCATCGCCGCCAACTACCTTGCTCGGGGCACCACCATCCGCGAGACAGCTCGCAAGATCGGTGTCAGTGAGAAATCGATCTACACCTGGCGTCAGCGCACCCCAGTGCAGCAGGCCATCTCACGCATTCAGCAAGACATGCTTTCTGAGACCGGCGGCATGAACATCAGCACGATTCCTGATGCCATCAACGTGCTGGACGCCATCATTAACGACGAAAACGCCCGGGCAGCCGATCGCATCGCAGCGGCCCGGACCCTGATGAGTGGAGCACAGGCTTATCAGGAACGTCGGATCCTCGAGCGTCAGATCCAAGATCTGGAGCGCCAGCTGCTTCGCCTCACGGCGTACAACGACCCCGACGAGATCGAGCCTGCTCCCGAGACCGACGACGTCATTGACATCTGATGGTTTCCGTTTCTGCCCTCCGCAAGCGCGTCGAACGGTTGCAGACAGAATTGGAGCGACGCAAAGCGCGAGCTGCCAATTACGAGTCCGGTATAGCCTCCACGTTGCCCACAGTCGAACACTGGACTGACTTCGCACGTCGCACCTGGATCCGCACAAGTGGGACGGTGGCACCTTTTGACCCGTACCCGTACCAGGAAGAGCTGGTCCGGTCGATCAACGCCAACCCCAACACGCTGGTCAACAAATCACGCCAGACCGGTGTTTCCGAGACCGTCTGCAATTACCTGCTTGACCGCGCGTTGACAGAACGAGGCTTCGCTGCGGTAATCTTCAGCAAGACGCAGCAGGACGCCTCCGAGCTCGGCCGGCGTGTGCGTGCGATGGCGAACAGCCTGCGGGGCGAGACCATTCGCTACCTCACTGATAGCACTACGCAGCTGGCGTTTGAAGGCCGGGGTACGCTGTACTTCCTGCCGGCCTCACCCCGAGCTGCCCGGGGCATCCCGAGCTGCTCCGTTCTGTTCATGGACGAGGCTGCCTATCTTGAGGGCGCTGCAGAGATCTACCGCGGCGCCATGCCCACACTCTCCATGGTGGGTGACGCCGCCAAGGTGATCGTGGTCTCCACGCCCGACACCGAACAAGACTGGTTTGGCCAGCTCTGGCACACCGACGAAGGCAACTGGAACAAAGTCGCCATCCACTACTCGCAGCACCCGATCTACGGTGCCGACCCCGACTGGGCGCGTAAGACTCGTGAGTCTCGCCGCATGACCATGGCGGCATGGAACTCCGAGTACGAGCTTCAGTTTGGGGCCACTGATACCCAGATCTACCCCAATGAGCTGATCAATAAAGCCGCGAGGGGTCACTGGCGTGAGTGTGGATCGATTAACCGTAGTTATGTCATAGGAATTGATCCCAATGCCGGCGGGAACGACTATTTCGTAGCAATGGTGATGGACATAACTTCCACGCCCTACGAGATCGTTGGTATGTATCGAGAGAACGGCAAGAGTACTGATTACAGCTTGAAGCATGTAAGTGAGCTAATAAAGGACTACATGCCTCAGCGTGTAATTGTTGAAAAACAAGCGATGGGTGCTGTTATAGCTGAGGCATTGCAGAACATATTACCTAATTACGCCATTGAGACTTTCAACACGAGCAGGTCGTCCAAAACCGTAGCCACAGATCGAATTCTTTATATTCTCGAGCGGGATGAGTTGATCTTTCCTTCGGGCATTATCGCAGACGAGCTACGAGCATTTCAACAGCAGGAGAACGGTGCCCGGCAAGCTGCTAACGGAGCGCACGACGACACTGTGATGGCGCTGGCGTTTGCTTGCTCTTTAATTCCAGACACTCCAGTTACAGCAAGTTTCTTCGACAACATTTAGAATGTTGCGGGGGATCCGTCTTTAAGTCCCATGGTCGCGTATATTCGTATAACCGAGAGCGTCGGCAGCGGTACGTATCGGTGGAGGCTCAGACCGTAGCCCAGTCTTGAGTCTCTGTATTTAACCAAACCTGAATTGCGTGTTCTCTATAAGGGGACCACCATTTCTGTTGCCTGAACCAATGGCGCCAGTCGTTTTCGCTCCCTTTTGCTTGGTTGCAGCAGGCGCAACAGCACACAAGGTTGCATCTGTCAGTAGACCCACCTCGACTCCGAGGGCGCACATGATCTAGCGTGTCTCCTGGGCGGCCGCAATAAGCACAAAGGGATCCCCAGCTACTGAGGATCCCTTCGCGAAATTGCTGTTTGGCTTGCCGCTTGGTTAGGAGACTCGACCCATCGATTTGATGGTCAACCATTCCTTTTTGGGTGGCTTACTCAGTTTAACTGTCTGAACCGTAGTACAAACCCAGCAGTCAGTTACCAGATACCAATCTACATTACCAGATACAGCTGCGTGTTACCAGATAATCGAGTCAGTTACCAGAGCAATCTGTATCTGGTAACAGTAGCGCTAGGATTAGCACAGCTCCCTTGAGCCCTTCATTCCATGGCCACGCAAACATCAGAAGACTACCGGAATGATGGTGCGTTAATTAACACACTTACAGGTTTAGGCGTAGCTAAGAAAGACAAAACAGTTGCTACAAAAGTACGTTTTAACGCGCTTCTTACTGAAGCTGAACTCGAATCTTTATACACCAGTGGCATCCCACGTCGCTACGTCGATGCCATCGGCGATGAGATCCTGCGTCATGTACCCACAATTGCTTTAGGTGGAGACGCAGCGAGCGACAGTGCTGCCATGCTCACCTCGTTTAATCAATATCTCCAGACAACACAGTTTCACTTTGCGCTTTCTGAGGTCATTAAGCTGCAGCGCCTTTATGGGGGCGCCGGCCTGGTCCTGCTCATTGATGACGGAGAGCAGCCTGCAGACCCGGTCAAGGTCAAGCGCATCCGCGGAGTGCGTGGGTACATCCCCCTTTCGCGGCACGAACTGATCCCCGAGGACTTCTCCATTACGGACTACTCCCGTCCTTCGCACTACCGGATCACCACCAGTCAGCGCATCACGCCAGAGCAGACCAGCGGCTACGTCAATCTTCGCGTGCACAGCTCTCGCGTAGCCCGCTTCGACGGTCTGTATCTGCCATGGAACCTGCGCTCCCGTAACACAGGATGGGGTCAGTCTGTGCTGCAGCTGATCTGGGAGTCATTCAAACGCTATGAGACCGCGATGTCGGGCCTCGAGGCCATGACGTCGGATGCCGATCTGTTCGTGCACAAGATCCCCGGGCTTTTCAACCGTATCGCCTCCGGCAACGAGAGCGATCTGCGTAAGCGTCTGGAGGCCAACAGCCTCAGCCGTAGCGTCTATGGCGGCATGGTGGTGGACACCGAAGAGGAGTTGAACTTCCTCAACCGAGCACTGAGCAATATCGCTACGGCTACGGACCCCTTCGTGAAGGATCTGCAAGCTTCTACGGGTTGGCCGGCCTCCATCCTGATGGGCGACAGCCCTGGCGGTCTGGGTAAGGAAGGCCGCTTTGAGGAGCGCATGTGGGCTTCACTAGTGGAGCAGTGGCAAGAGGTTTACTGCCGCACGCCTATCACAGAGGTCTTCAATTACATCCTGGCTTCGCGCGAAGGACCAACCCGAGGCCGTGTCCCCGAGTCCTGGTCGGTCCAGTTTCCCTCGGTCTTTACGCAGACCGATAAGGAGAAGGCCGAGCTGAAACAGCTCACGGCAGCTTCCGACATTCAGTACCTGCAATACGGTGTGCTCAACGCTCTGGAGGTCCGTGAGTCCCGCTTCGGCGGCACGGGGTTCAGCATCGATACAAAACTCAATGAAGTGATCACCGAGCAGCTCGCCGTGTCTGCGGACGCTCAATTCCAATCGCAGATGGCCGGCTATCAAGCCCAGCAGCAAGCAGCACAGCCACCTGAAGCTGTGGCTGAGCAGCCGGATGAGCAGCCGACAGCCCCCGAGGCTGGGGAGCAAGGCATCTTGCCGCCCAACCGCGGGGACGCGCACTTCGATTCTGCTGAAGGACTCCGCATCCGTATCACCCATCGTGTTGATGACGTCGTCGCGGGCCCTATGGTCGGCCCTGATGGGCAACGCATCGATAGCAGCTCCGCAGCTCCCATTCTGATTATTGGACCTCACCGCACCCGAGCGCGGAAGCTCTACCGAGCGCGCTTCAGCCTTGATAGTGCTATTACGGACGGCCCCTACACCACAGGGTTCAACGCACTCCGCGCTGCAAGGGCTGCGGTGCAGAAACTGTTTCCCGGGCAGAATGTAGTAGGGCTTTCACAGGTGCCCGATACCGAGGCTGACGCTTTCCGGGCTTACAACGAGGGGTACTGATCAATGACACAACCAAACATCACACCCCAGGGCTTTCGCACCGCGGCGTACCTGGAAAGCAAGTCCCGGATGGACTCTGCTCGGAGCCGCACGGGGAAGACTAGACGCCGGGTGACGTGCACCCCACCTAATGTGAAGTGCGGTGGCCGGTGCATTCCTCCTAATTGGGATTGCCGACTGAAGGGTAAAGGCCCGGATTCACATCTGAGGGCAGTTCGTACAGATCCTGTTAGTGGCTTGGCCAACATTGAGCGTGGTGTTAAGCGTATCTTTAAAGGTGTGCGTAAAGGGAGCTTTTCTGAGATCGAAGGTGGTAAGCGTGCCATCGTTCGCGGGGTTGTGAAGGCCACTCCTGGTGACATCCAGCGCAAGAAGAAACTGCAGGCGAATCTTGAACGCCGCGCTGGGGGCATCACAGTTGGCCTCGCAGTTGTTGGCTTTGGTTTATTCAGCCACAACCAGCTGAAGAGGGCACCCTTTTATCGAGATGGAGTGGGCCGCCAGATTGATGACGCGGTAGCGGCTGGGATTAACCGTGTGCTTGATACCACTCCTGGGATCGAAGGTCGGCGGGCTGAGAGGCGTGCTGCTGGCCGAGCTGCTGCTGGTGAGGCAGTGGCTAGAGCAACAGGAGAAGCAGCTAGAGGCCCTGAGGCTATGCGAGGTGCCGTACTTCGTACGCCTACTCAACTAGAACGTCGTGCTACAGAGTACGGAAACGCAAAAGTACTAGAGAATAAGATTAAAGCCTTAGATATTGAAGCTAAAGCGTTAGATATGAATGCCTCTACATGGAGGCAGAAAAACCTAGAAACTTTTTGGGGAGCTACTCGTACTAATGCGGGGGGTGCAGGTGACAGGAGTACCTTTTCCGGGCCCGCTACAAATGAGTATTTATCTCGCCAGTTTGGCTTTAAACTTAAAAAAGGTGATGATGCTACAATTGTACGACGTTCTGTCGCTACTGCGCTAAACCGTGAAGCGCGCAACTTACAAGCGTTAGCACGACAAGAAGGTGTAAATCTTAAAGATGCGAATTCTCGCAATGCTTTTTTAAACAGGGTTGTAGGGCCTAGCACAGCTAACTTCCCTGATGACGTACGAGAACGTGCAGTCAGTAACCTCGACCAAATTATCGGAGATGCTCCCCGAGGAGGCTCGACTGCAGTCAGCCGTAAGCAGCTCGCAGACACGATTTACAGAGATACTCGCGCTGGTTTCGATCAGTATTTTTGGCGAATCGCTGATGAAGTTCGTCAACCTGTAGGTGCTGCTCTTTCAGCTGAGGCACGCAAAGCTGGCTACAGCGATTTGTTGAATAGTGCACGTATTGGACAGTCGCGCTATTTAGCCAAGAGCTTGAACAAGCCTGAAGCAGTTGGAAACAAGATGGGTCAAGGCCTTAGTGATCTGATAGCCAAGGAGTATTACTCCACTAAGGTCGTCAGTAACCCTACGTTCACAGCCACAGATCGAGAGATCCGGCTCGCAGCATCCGAGCTCTCAGGGCGCAGCTTCAGCAATACAGCTCCCGCGGCTGACTATTTGAGGAGCAACGGCTTTGAGCGTTTAACCACTTTGCGGGGCTCTGCATCCCGAGTCCGTGCAAGCACACCTTCACCTGAGCGCCCAGACAGACCCGCGCGGCGACGCTCGAATGCTCAGCGCATCGCTGACTTAATGCGGCAGAAGAACAAGGATGGGACACCTAGGTATGCCACGCGTGAAGCTGCCGAGGCTGCGCTTAAGCGTATGCGGAAGGATGAGCTTCAACAAGCGAGGATTGACGCGTATCTAGCTGTAAGAGAGGACTTGCGGGGAAAGCCCTGTGGAGCTTCGCATATTCCGAAGGCCCATGAGTGTAAAAAAACTGCAAGCGGAACGTCTGCTTCTGAAAGCAAATCTTCTAAGTCCAGCAGCCGTGGTAAGAAGTTAGCGCTTGCGGCAGGAGCTGCGGCTATTGCAGGGGCTGCTGTTGTAGGTGGCAAAGCAACTTTTAAAAATAGGCAGAATATACCTTTGTACAAAAGTACAGCAAAGCATATTAACAACGGTATTCAGAAGATGTCTTCTAAAAAAGTTAGAGATACGATTAGTAAGCTCCCTGAAAAATATCAAGGACCGGCTAATAAACTGCTAGGCAAAGCCAAAGTAGGTTTGGCTGTTGTAGCTGCTGATGCTCAAGGGTTCAATCTGACAAAAGTAGATACGGTTAATAATTTTAGTACGTTTAAAAATCCTCGAACAGGACATGTCATGAGTGTGGGTGCGATTGATGACACACTTGTTACATTTGTCTCTACGCCCAGTGGTAAAGCAGGCTCTTTTGACAAATTCGGTATCGCGTTTCAGACAGATCTAAGTTTTGATCAAAAAGTAGGGCTGAGCAGAGCGCAGGGATTAGGTGTCGCAAAACAAGTTAAATCTATGTTTAAAGCGCAACTCAACGAAATGCCTGAAAATGCAGTTTTATTCAACAACCCATATAAATACGATGGTTTAGGTAACAAGCGTAATGCTATTTACAGAAAGTTTGGGTTTAAAGAATTAAGGGGCGTTCGCGGTGGCAATATGTGGGCTCTTAAAAACCTAGGAAAACTTACTGAAATCCCAGATGAGCAAGCTGACTATGTCGCTAAACTCATTCGAGGTGTTCGCGCTGACACTGCAGATCCGCAGCATACAAAGTTGAAACCTAATGCAACTCTTTGAGCGCTACAACAAAGCCCTCCGCCTCTCTGAGGACGTAACAATTTTGCAGCTCAATCGAATTCTCGACAACAGCTTCAATCGTTTAATCCGTCGTACCCGTATCCAGATTCGCAGTGGTAAGCCAGCTGCTGACCGAAACATGGCTCTCCTGCAAGAGTTCCGCCAACTTGTACCTGCGTTCAACCCACAGCGCACAGATGCCTACGACCGAGTCCTACGTGGGCTGCTTCGCAGTTCTCAACAAAAGGGAATTGGGGTGGCGCGCGACTCGATGCGAGAGCTCACACCTTCACGCCGGCGCATTGGCGTTTCTATTCCTATCGAGGCGACGGTTGCCGCTGCCGCACAGTCAAAGGGCTACCTACGCCGGCACGGCGAAACCTTTGCTGAGACTGCTACTGAGCTTGTTGCTCAGGGTGTAGCGGAAGGTCGCCCCACTGATGTCATTACGAATGATTTGCGCCTCCGCCTTGGTGTGGTCAAATCCCGAGCGGATGTTATTGCACGCACAGAGTCACTTCGTGCTTACAACAACGCCAGCAATCAGTACTACGCAGCTAACGGCATTGATCTAGTGATGTGGTATGCCACTAGCGATGATCGGACCTGTCCTATCTGTAACGCCCGCGCTGGGCGCATTTATAAGCGTGTTAATGCACAAGCTCCTTGCCATCCGAGGTGTCGGTGTTACCTAGCTCCCTGGGATCCCGAGATCGCAGCAATTGATGACACCTACGCCGCATTACCTCGACGCCACCGTGAAGAAGTGTCGAAAGTGGCAACTGTAGGCCCCGCTGATCTCAACAGAGCAGCAGTATTTGAACAGGTAGCCCCGCAACCCTTTGATACGCAGTAGCACAAATTGGCTATTCTGGGAGAAGCACACTCCAGGCCCATTATCATGCCTGCCACCGCCCGCCGCGCTAAGTCAGAAGCCTACGAGAAGGGCATCCGCGAGGGCACGGCGATGGCCAAGCGCTCCCGCGGTAGTAAACCTGCTGAGGAAGAGGAGATGGACATGGGCATGATGCCTGGCCACTCCCGTAAACGACGCAAGCCGGCGGCCGACGGTTACGGCATGAAGAAGCCCATGGATGGCGGCATGTACGGCAAGAAGCCCATGGATGCCGAGTGCGGCTGCGGTAAGAAGAAAGGCCGCAAGTGCGATGGCAGCTGCGGATCTATGCGTAAGCGCAGCGATTCGCTCACTCCGCAGGAGTACCTGACCGCTTGTGAGCTGGGTATCCAAGACCGCAGCGCGACCTACACCCGAGCTCGGTTGGACGCTGCTGAAGCCCGCAACGACTTGAAGTGCGGTAAAGGCGCTATTTCTGAGGGTGAGAAGTGCACTAAAGGGCCCGCTATCAAAGTAAAGCCGAAGAAGCCTACAAACAAAGAAATCCGTCAGATGGAGCGTAATTTAATTGCTAAAGCTGCAAGAACAGGTCAACCGCTTAAAACTTCTAAAAAGCAAACAGCTTTGCTGTTGCAAACACGTGGCACACAGACGAGAAGAACCACAAAACAAATTTTAACAAGAGTAAAAAGCAGCGCTCTAAAAACTGCTATTAAAGGAAATAAAAACAGTAAAGACCCACAAAACCAAGCTTTAAGTTCATTAGCTCGCCGCGAACTGTTTAATCGCCGACTGCAAACAGGAGCTCGTGTTCTTGGTGGTGCTTTAGCTGCTGGAGCAGTTGTAGCAAGCTCGCTAGAAACCCGTAAGCGTGACTCCATGTACGCCGCCGGTTTTGCCCCCGAACCCGACGCTCTCGCCATCTGACCATGACTTTGACTCCTGCTTCTTTGCGTCAAGACGCGCCGGGTAAGACTGGCTTCGTCAACAAAGAACTGCACGCAGAAGTCAAAGCCGCCGCCAAGCGCAAATTCAAGATTTACCCGAGTGCGTACGCCAACGCCTGGATGGTGCGCGAGTACAAAAAGCGCGGTGGCAAGTTCCGCAATGACGGCTTGGACAAGTGGTTCAAAGAGAAATGGGTCCGCATGAGCAGCAGCGGCCGGATCCTGGGCCCTTGCGGTGACCGCTCCAAGGGTGAAGGTAAGCCTAAATGCCTACCGGCCGCCAAGGCCATGTCGCTTTCCCCCGCCGAACGCCGCCGCCTGGTGTCCCGCAAGCGGCGCGAGGATCCCCGCAAGGAGCGCAGCGGCGCTCCGGTGATGGTGAGCTCCAAAACCGACACCTGGGCAGCTGGTTTCGATACCGAGGACGGCAAAAAGTACAGCAAAAAGGTCCGCAACCCCAAGACCGGCCGCACTCGCATTGTCCGTTACGGCGCCAAGGGGTACAAGATCGCCCCAGGCACTGACAAAGGCGACCGCTACTGCGCCCGCAGCTTTGGCGACATGAAGTCCCACGGTAAGGACTGCTCAGGAAAGGACCGCAACACCCCGCTCTGCCTCTCGAGAGCGAAGTGGCGCTGTAGCGGCAAAGTCTCCCGCCGCGACGGCCTGACGCCGGGAAAGTTCTCGGCCTTTCGGCACACCCCTCTGATTTGGGTAGTCTGAGGAAAACAACCCCTCGTACCCATGGGCCAGCGTGTTGTAGACGGTGACCGCTACGAGGTCATTTACCCAGCTTCCCTGGCCGGTCTCGATATACCGGTGCACGACTATATCGATATGAGCTACACCGGCAGCAACCTCACCGGTGTGGTGTACAAGTCCGGTGGCAGCGGCGGCACCACCGTCGCAACACTGACCCTCGGCTACGACGGCGGTAACAACCTGACTTCCGTCACCAAGAGCTGAGTCATGGCCTTCAAGTTCAACCCGTTCACTGGAAACCTCGATCTTGTTGAGGTAGGAGCAGGCGGCGGCGCTGCCACTCCTGGTGGTGCGGACACCCAGGTTCAATTTAATGACGGCGGCAGCTTCGCTGGCGACAGCGGTCTAGCTTATAACGACACTGCAGGCGCCTTAACCGTTGGCGGCAAAACCGTTACGACAGATGCGCCAATCATCAATCTTAGTCAGACATGGAATAATGCAGCCACAACATTCACTGGGCTAAAGCTAAATGTAACTGATACTGCAAGTGCTGCCGATAGCAACCTGCTGGATTTGCAGGTTGGTGGGACGAGTAAATTTAAATTCATTTCCTCTAACAATGAAATAGCATTGCCTACGGCAGCAGCCAGCAGCATAAGTTTTAGGAGCTTCAGTCTTGTCGCCACGCTTTACAATCGAACTGTACTTTCATGTAATGAGAACGGTGAGCTATCTTGGCCACAAGGCGTTGGCGTTTTAGGATCATGCATTTTAGACGGGGGTAAAGCCATTGAGTATACGACAAATAAAATTACATTTCAGTCAGTGGGCTTTGCTGCTGATGTTCAATTAAAGGCAATTGATGCTGGAACCCTTCAGCTAGATGATAGGGCTGGTGGGCCAGGCAAGTTTTACGTTGTAAACACCTACACCGACGCCAGTAATTACGAGCGTGGATTCCTGAAGTGGGATACTAATGTTTTCAAAATCGGCACTGAAAATGATGGTACCGGTACTGCGCGTGGTCTGACAATTCAAACAGGTGGAACAGATCGAGTAACACTAGGTGGCACCAACGGTCTAACTATAGATGGCAGTGTTTCTCAAATTTTTGCAGACTGCACTACCTATTTTGCATCAACAACAGCTGCTGGATCCCGTGCGCTGGCGGGCGATGGTTTTGCGGTCGGGTCTGCTTACGCGTACTCGTTTTCGTCAACTACCGGAGCAAACGGTACTCCCGACACTGGTTTAGCCCGTGACTCCGCAGGTGTCGTCAAAGTAACCGACGGTTCCGCTGGCACTGGCTATCTAAAACTTATCCCTACAACTGTTGGTGCATTAACTGCAGCCGCAACTGTTGGTGCAGGCACTAAAGCCTTTGTGACTGACGCCACGAATACACTGGCCAGTCATCACGGTGATGTTGTAGCAGGTGGAGGCAGCAATTTTACGCCTGTCTATTCGGACGGCACTGACTGGAGGATCGGCTGATGACATCCTCTTCAAATTCCTCTTCCGATTTAGCCATGAATACGCTTTCTGTCACACTGACCAACACCCGCGCTATTGACGGGTTGATTTTTGCCGCCAATTCTGCTGGCATGTCACCAGAAGCCTACGCTGAACGACTCCTAACCACAGAAGGTCATCGCTTTGCCGATGCCAACAGCTACGGTGTTGTTACCAGTGCAGGATTCTTTGCTCGATTCACACCAGCTGAATATGCAGATGTTCTTGCAGCTTCTGAAGCGCAGAACGCAGCAGCTAATGCAGTCAAAGCATTACTTGATGAACTAACAGCAGCTGAGAAAGTTGCACTTGACGATCAACGTGTTGCTGATGGTCTTGCGTTGTTAGTGAGCATGGAACTACTTGCTGCTTCACGGCCTGCTGAAATTACGGCATACGACCGTCCTTTCCCCGGAGGTGAGTGACGACTCTTGTTTGGGAATCATGGACCTGATCCTACCTAATCGTAAGAAGCGGTGACTACATGACATATGCAGTCCCTGGTCGGTGCAGCCTTAAGCACGGAAGTTGCAGTGGCTAGGCACGGGGGCACAAGCTGGAATCCCCATTGACCGACCGCTTGGTGCTTTCACCGGCTCCGACACACCGCCATCCAAGCTCTAGCTAGATACCTTTAACCAACTCCTGCAACCTAATATCGTAAATTTCACTCAATGCTATTAGCTTCATAATCGAAATCTCTATCTCCCCCTTTTCCAACCGCGAATACGCAGCCTGACTAACACCCAGTCTTTCTGCAATTTCCGCCTGCGTGAACTTATTATATTCCCGCAGCGCTCGGATGCGCCGGCACAGCGTCAACTGCCTGTGAATTGCCAACTGCGATAGCCGTTCTTCGTATAAAGCTACCAAATTTGACAGTAACAGGTAAGATTTAACGCATGGAAACATCAGTAACCCGATATGATTTTGCGCCCATAACGGGAAGCGAGACCACATCGGAGGGTTATCTCCGAGTGTGGTGCCGCGCCGCCCGTGCAGGCACGCAGCTATATCGTCGTGCTGATGGTTCCCAGGTCCGCGAGTACCGACCTCCTGAAGAGGTCAGTAACCCGGATTCTTTATCTACGTTCGGGATGAAACCCGTAACGTGGGGTCACCCTCCTGTTCTTCTCGATTCTCTAAACACTAAGAAGTTCCAAACTGGCTATTCCGGTAGTCAAGTTAGGTACAACGATGGTTTTGTAGAAGTTGCGCTCGTTGTCACAGACGACGATGCAATCGAAAAGATCAAGAGAAATGATGCCAGCGAGGTATCCGCCGGTTACAAGGTCGATTTCGACCCAACCCCCGGAGTTACTCCCGAGGGCGAAGAGTACGCCGGCGTTCAGCGCAACATCCGTGTGAACCACATCGCCATCGTCCCCCGCGGCCGGGCTGGCCCGGAGGTTCGACTCTTGCTTGATCGTATGGATGCAGCCGATGCTGTAGCCAGCCCGGCCGAGCAAGAAATGGCGCCCCAGTCCAGTTCAACTGCATCTCCCGTTATGGCAACCGTCAAACTCGACGGCCTGGAGATCGATTTGCCCGCAGAAACAGCTAGTGCGGTCCAGTCCTACTCCCGGGACATGGGGCGCCAGCTGGAGGCTCTCGCCACCGAGCGAGATGAGCTTTCCAACAAGCTTGATTCTCTGCAGGCCGACTTCGATTCCCTGGCCCTCGAAAAAGAAGCCGCCGAAGGTCGTGCCGACGCTCTTGAAGAAGAGCTCGAGTCTTCCGACACCCCGCGCATCGATACCGCCGAGCTCGACCAGCTCGTCGCGCAGCGCCTGGATACCCTGCAGCATTTGGCACCTGCTTTTGCCGAGGACTTCAAGTTCGACGGCATCGACGACGCCACGCTCTACACCCAGGCTTACGAGAACCTGACCGGTTCCGCACCTCGCGAAGACGCCGAGCCCGCCTACATCCAAGGTGTGGTCGAAGGCATCCTCGCTGCTCGCGTTGATTCTGAAGAGGAAGTCGACGAGGAGGAAGAGGACTCCGAGAGCGAAACCATCAATCAGGACTCCGCTGACCGCGAAGACAGCACCAACGCTCTTCGTGACGCACTGAAAGGTGCCGGTCGCGGTGCCACCAGCCCTGTTTCTGCCTACCAGGCCAAGCAGGCTGAGGCTTGGAAACGTCCCCTCACCGCCACCAAGTAAGGAGTCCCTTCAATGGCCGTAACTTTCACCCCTACCACTGTCACCAGTCCTTCTGGTGCTCAAGGCAGCTATCCGCTCGAGTTGACCGCTGGTCACGAAGGCATGATTGCTGATCTGCAGGCTTATGTGTCCCGCAGCTACTACAACCAGTCTGGTGCCGCTATTCCTTTCGGCTCCCTGGTTGCCACCGACAACACCCCCACCTCGAACGATCCGTTCGCGGTCGCCCTGGCCACCAGCGGCACCGGCGTTGTGGGCCTTGCCATTGACGGCATGACCTTCGAGGGCGTGAGCGGTTCTTCCTCTTACACCCCGAACCCCACCAACATCATCGCTGATGGTTCCTCCCGTATCGGCTACCCCGACACCCAGACCGTCAACGTCCTTTCCAAAGGTGTTGTCTGGGTGTACGCCACCGAAGCTATCGCCCTCGGTGATGCAGTGCGCTTCTACGGCGTAGACCACAACAGCACTGTATCGGGTGCTTATGTGGGCCGCTTTGCAACCACTGCTGTAGCCGCCAAGACCTTCGCTCTCACTGGCGGAGCTCGTTGGCTATCTGAAACCAGTGGCGCAGGTCTGGTACTCCTGGAGATTGACATCCCCGGGGTAACTTTCACCGCCGACACTTGATCACGGAGCCCCTCCAATGACCTCAGAAATACGTAATGACGAGGTCGGTCTCTTTCTCGCCCGCGAACTGGAAACCATCCTGGCTCGCACCTTCGAGGTTGAGTACGCCGACATCAAATACAGCGCGATCATCCCCGTCTCATCCGAGGTGGGCAATGGCGCTGATTCCTACACCTATCGCGTCTTCGACAAGCAAGGCTCGATGAAGGTGATTGGCGACAAAGCCAAGGATCTGCCTCGGGCAGACGTGCTCCGTAAGGAGGTCACGCACCCGATCCGCTCCCTCGGTGGCTCTTTCGCCTACACCGTGCAGGAAACCCGCGCCGCCGCCATGGTGCCGGGCATGAACCTCGAGCAACGCCGCGCCAACGCTGTGCGGCGTGCTTACGAGGAGAAAGTTCAAGAGATCGCCTATTTCGGCGAGGCTCCTTCAGGCATGAAGGGCTTCTTCAACAACGATCAGGTGGACAAGCTTGTGCCGGACCATTGGTTCGACACTGCTGACATCACCACCGATGAGATGCTGCAGCTGCTCAACGAGACTCCTACTCGTCTTGTGCAGAACAGCAACATGAAGGAGATGCCCAACACGATGTTGGTGCCCTACGACGTGTATCGCGTCATCTCTACAACCCCACGCAGCACCACCTCCGACACCACGGTGATGGAGTTCTTCCTGCGTACAAACCCGATGATCACCGCTATTGAGCCCATCAACGAGCTCGAGGCTTCCAAGTCCGGTGGTTTCCTGTCGAAAGACAGGATTATCTGTTACGACCGCAGCCCTGACAAGCTGCAGCTGCACATTCCGCAGCCTCTCGAGTTCTTCCCCCCTGCGCGGCAGGAGCTTGAGTTCACCGTGGCAGCCCACGCCCGCATCGGTGGCATGTCCCTCTACTACCCTAAGAGCACGCTTGTGCTCGAAAAGGCCTGATAAAGGTCAGTAAGCTGATGCTTGCTTTTTGGCTCTTTCACCTCTGTAGTAATGATTCTCGTTTATCGACCTGAACTCGAAAGTCCTCCGATGGACAAAGAGTGCACGATTGGCTTCTCTTTCATTGAAGAAAGGGGGCAGCCATCAAACATCAAGGTCACGTCTGGAGTCAATCGTGATTTCCCCGAAGCCATTTGGGAGAAAATCAAGAACTACGATTACGTCAAGTCCCTGCTCAAACTCGGTGCACTCCGCATCGAGGACGAGGAAACAGCTGTGGTAGCTGCAGCTTCCACAGCTGAAACTGACTCCCTTGCCGACATGCCTGTAACTCAGGCCATGAGTCTTGTGGAGGACAGCTTCGACGTTACCCAGCTCCGCCGCTGGGAGGGAGGTGAGCAACGCATCCGCGTCCTCAACGCGATTAACAAGCGCGTTGCGGCCATTTCGGAAGGTAAGGGCTGATGGCTGTCCCCACCTCAAGCGATTTTCTGACTCGGTTCCCCGAGTTCGGGGAGCTCACTCTCGCCATTGTCGAGGGAGCGATCGCAGAGGCGGGGCGTGCCACCCCAGAAACGCAATGGGGTGAAGTCCACACCGAGGCTGTCAGCTATCTGGCGGCCCATAGTCTCTCCACCCGAGTGATGCAAGTCGGCCTTCAGGTCGGCAGTCAATCAGGGCAACCTTTAGGCACCGGTTTCAACGCCAGTCTTTATGGACAGGAGTATGAACGGCTGAAAGACACATTGCCTTTAGCTGGCTTCGCGCTGTAGCCATGGCTATTTCCGCCACCACTATCGCCAACTACGCCCCTTGGGGGAATGCTCAGCTGGCTTTCGAGGTCGGTGGGACTCAGATCAGCGTGGATCCAGCTACCGGAAACACGATTCAAACGTCTGAGACTGTCGAATACCTGGCATCTCTAAACCTTCAAGCTCCTTCTTGGAATGGGCAGTCAGGTGCTGACAACTCTAGTTACAACTGCAGTGGTCGGTTATTAAGTCCTGCGCGTTTAGACACGCGGATTACCAATGGCAGTCAAGCTGAAGCCGTCATTAACGGCTATCACGGCCGTTTTGAGCTCGTTTTTGAGCTCAATATGGATAACGCTGCTTATCAGGACATTCGGCAATCCATTCAAGGCACATTTCGTGTAATCGGAGGTCCGAACAATGGCTAAGCGTCCGCTCAACAACCAGCTTCGCGCTGCCGCTGCCCAGGCAACGCAGCAGCTCGCTAGCTGGCTCGATACCCGCTTCACGGATGAGATTTCCGCCGCCAAGTGGGACTACCCCACCCCGCCACAAGTGCGGGACATCGTTGACACCGGCCGCCTCCGCGCCAGCCAGACGCGCGTCATCAATCCAGATGGCTCGATTACGTTCACCTGGCCTGTGGAGTATGCCGCGCAAGTCCACGAGGGCGGAGTCTCTACTTCTGGGCTCCGGTTCCCCGGGCGCCCTTGGACGAAAGTTCCTCTGGAGGAAGCCCCCGCACAGTTTCAGCGTTTCGTACAAGAGGCATTAAGGAGGCAGCAGCAATGACTGTCAGCACCGCATGCCCTCAGGTCCGAGATGTACGCACGACAATCGAGCGCTACATCCTGAACCTTTACGAGAGCGACGGAACCACTTTGCGTCCTGAGGCTGACTGGCCGGGGTACTACTCACTGCCTAACGGCACCCGTATCCCAGCGGTTTACGTCGTTGGGGCCTACATGGTGCCTTCTGACTGGGTAGTCACCGGTATCGAGTGCACGATTTCGGACATGCCTGAGATCACTTCACCCGGCTCTGTCGGAGCCGTTGTGTCCTTCGAGCGCTGGCCGATTCGTTTTACCAACTATGGCACGCAAAAGGGAACACGTATGGCAACCACCCTGCTGGACATCAGCAGACGTTTGGCTCGCGTTTTCCCCCGGGACCGTGCTACCCCCACGCCCCGGACTGAGGCCACCTATGAGGCCTTGACGGTGTCCATTCTTGGGCCCGTTCTCAACCCCCCGATCCCCTAAGGAGTACAAACCATGGCTGATTATGCCATCGGGCTGTCTTTCCACAAGGCTCACCGGACCCTTGTCCGCGCCGTGGACCTGACCCCACCCTGCCGTTATTTCGCTACGCGCGACACCGCCGGCCTGATTACCCTGCCCTCCCTTGACGCAGGCTCGAGATACGTCGAGATGCAAGGTGTGAGCAACACCAGCTTCGCCATCAACGACAACAACCAGGAGTTCCGTCTCCTGGGTGACGATGGCTGGGGTGATTCGCTGATCACCAGTTCCACGGTGCAGGCATCTGTGACTGCCTACTTCCTGAAGAACACAGAAACCCCTGCCGGCCAGAACTGTCCCCAGTTCCGCGGTGCTTACGAAGAAGGTTTCAGCCTCATCGAAAAAGCCCGCTACAACAAGGATTTCGAGATCTACGTCGAGTTTCTGAAGGAGCTCGGTCAGGCTTACGGTGAGTCCGGCAACTACATGTATGACTTCACCGGCTTCAACGCCGTGGTGATGAATTACAACGAAAACCTCACAGCCGAAGGTCTCACTGAGGTGTCCTTTGACCTAATGTCCCGAGGACGTCCAGTATTTGGCCGTTATGACGCCGGCTCCACGCAGCTCGCCTTTGGTGGGGTGCAGTCCAGCTTGCTGTTCACTGCAGCCGGCTCCGGTGATCGCCGCTACGCCGTGGTTCCCGCAGCTAACGCGGACTCGATCGCTGTGGGCGACAACCTCACTGTCACTTACACCAGCGACGGTGCGACTGCTCTCGCGCAGCTCAACCTGGGCCAAACCGATGGAGGTGGCTTCCGCCTCGAGGTTGCAGACACCGGCGTCCTTGCACCTGCCACTGTCACCTTGGGCGGTGTCGGGGGCAACGTGGTCACTATCAACCCCACTGCCGACCTGGCTGCTGACACCATCTACCGCCTCCGTGTGGCAGACGGAGCCATCAAGCAGGCCCTCGATGGCAGCGGTAACCCTTCTGCATCTGGTGTGCTTTTCTCACTTGAAGGTTTCACAAGCCTCTTCAAGACCGCTTAACCGTCAGACTGAGGAGGAGCCAATCCTTTAGCCCTGCTTTTGCAGGGCTTTTTTTTTTACGCAATCCGATGCAACACGACCTTCTGATGGACGCCGCCCACATGGTGTATGCGGTGAATTGCCAAGAACAAGACGACGCATTGCACTGCGGCGCCCTGTTCCTGGAACCCCTGATCCCATTCAAGTCTATACGCCTAGCGTATGAAACTGCTAGCGTTATGGTTGAATTGCCTGACGAGCTCGTTAATCAACCCGAGCCTTTCAGGTCGTGGTCCATCGATCTCCCTTTAGTCCATGTCTAAGTACGCGTCTCTGCTCTTTTCACCTGAGGAGTACCACGAGATTGGTCCTTTCCGGTTTCCGGTGTATCACGACCTCGTCCCGGGTGAAGCTAAGGGTATTGAAGCGATAGGTCGTAAACAATCCAAATCGACATTCCGTTCGCTTAAACTTGCTAAGCGTATAGCACAAGATAAGAAAATTACAACAAAAGAAGCAATTGAGCTTCTTGGTAGTTCTGATGAAGAGAATCAGGAGCTCCTGTACGATTATGCCAGCGAACTTGAAGAGCTACAGCGTGATTCGGTCGGTGCAGTAGAGCAGCAAATCGCTTTTGTTACGCTTTTCATGCAGTATCGCGGCGAAGCAAAATTACTCGGAAGTCCAGGCACTCGTACGAAGGATTGGCAAAAGCTCTCCGACTGGACTGAGGCCGACACCGAGGCGATTCCTGGACGCTTAATGGAGAAGATCTTCGAGCTGGTTACCTGGGAGCGCGATGGTTGGCCAAAGTCGGAGGGAAACGCCCCGGAGCCCGAAGAGCCGAGTTAAGCCCCGAGCAAATACTGAAGGATGCCGAGGACACGCTTCGGGCTCCACTGGCGGACTGGGACGCGGTCTATTTCCGAGTTCGGTCCTCTGCTATCGGAGGTGATTTCACCCCCGAGCGCTTTCTTCGTACTCCAATCAGCACAATTCGCTGGCTGCTGCGGCAGATCGACGACCATGACTGTGCACGTGCCAATACACATAGCGTGACCGCAGCGCGCCTCACCGGTGTGCTTATACAGGTTGCTCATGGGTTTTCCGGGTCTAAACGACCTGCACCCAAGATCCAGCCCCGCGAGTTTCTCCCCTTCCCTGATTGGAAGCCTGAGGCTGCTACTGCCGATGGCCCCGATGCGCCCACCAAGTTCATTCTGTCCGAGCTCGTTCGTACACGCCAGGTTCCTTTGCATGTCTACGCCGCGTTAGCAGCTAGCGCTTCCGATTCTGCGTAACATACGAGTAGCGCATAGTGTCTCGTGTCTGATTTCCGGCTCAACGTAATAGCTGACACTAAGGCTGCTCAACGTGAGCTAAATCAAGTAGCGCAGGTAGCGGATAAAGCCACAAGAGAGCGCAAGCTTAATATCGACTTACGCTCGCTTAATAAAGGGCTAAGCAGTGTCACCAGTGATATAAAATCAGCAACAAACAACATTAAAACATTTTACCGGATTAGTAAAAACGTTCCAGGTCTAAGTGACAAAGTTGAACAATTTGAAAAGCTAGCTAAGAGCTCCGCAGCAGCAGCTAAAACAGGTATTAACTTAAAAGAATCTGCAAAAGCAGGCAACATTCTTGCCAATAGCTTCCAGCTAGCCGCGTCTAAAGGCAACGCGTTGCTTACTGTACTCGCAAAATTAGGTCTTGCTACATTTGCAGTAAAAGAAGCTGTAGGCATTCTCCAGTCTGCATGGAACGGCTTTTTTAACAACACAATCGGTCGTGAAATAAAGCTGCGCGAGACTATTCTCAAAACGCAAACAACACTCGCATCTACCAATAAAGTATTTGCTAACGGTAAAGAAATCACAGATCCGTACCAAAAAATTGTCACACTGACTGGTGCAGTAAAGAAAAATGTTGATTCGATCCGAGAACGATCTATCGCGCTGGCTGGCGTGACCTCCAACGAGGTTATTGAAGTCTTCGGTATTGTCTCTTCGCAAATAGGCATGATTGGCGGCGGGCTAAAAGAAGCTGAAGATCTCGCGATTAGTTTTGCTGCGGCACTTGGTACTTTTGGTCTTCCTCTTTATCAGGCTCGTCAAGAAGTTGGTTCTATTCTTCGTGCTGACATCGGCCCGGATTCGTACCTAGCTAAAGCCCTAGGTATTGGAAGCGAAGATATTAGAAAAGCAAAAACAGCTTCTGGCGGAGTAGTAAAGTTCCTTGAAGAGCGTCTCGCCGCTGCCGTAGCAGGGCAAAAGATCGCTGCCGAGGGCTTCTCAGGTGTTGTCTCTAACATCGCCGATCTCGGGGAGCTGATCGGTCAGAACTTCGGGCGTGGGTTACTCGATCCTCTGCTTGCTGGCCTATCTGCTGTTTTTGAATCGCTATTTGGCATTCGCAAGCAGCTTTTTGATATTGCTTCTGCGGCTGGAAAGACTATTGGGACTGCCGGTCGCCTCGTTGTCGGACTCACTGCCGGCCGCACAGGTATAGGCTCCGGCGATCCGAGCAAAGCGGCTGCTGCAGCCGCCGATGTAGCGCAACGTGGGTTTACCAAGCTTGAAGAAGTCGCTCAACGCACTGTTGGTGCGCTGGCCCAGGCGATTGAGGCTTTAAAACCTACTGCGCTGATCCTTGTTGATGCGTTCAAAAACATTGCTGAAGCTTTCGTCAGGATCAAAGTCGGCACCTTTGAGGCGCTTGCGTCCGCCCTCGCTAATATCGCCAGCGTCGTAGGTGCGTTGGCCCCGAGCCTTGCGACCGTATTCAACCTCTATGCGCGCTTCCTCAACACCCCCATCGTCCAGTATTTCTCCGAGGTTGCTGCTGTTCTTGGTCTCCTCAAGCGCGTAGGGCTCGACGCGCTAACTCAGTTAGCGCTATTCGTTCGTTTTATTTTTGGCAGTGTCATCCCTGCGGTAGGTGGTTTAGGTACTACGTTAGGTGTACTTGTAGCTGCCATTGCAGCAGTAATTGTATCACTAGGTAAGTTAATACTTCTACTTGCCGGACTGGCTACAGCACTTGTAGGCCCGGCTACGATTATTCCAGCTGTGGGTGCTGCACTTAAGGCATTAAGCGTCGAACTAGTTACTGTTGGTAAACAAGCAGTAGGTGCAGGCACTAAATTAAATCTAACCGCTGCTAGCTTCCGTGGCCTTGGAGCCAGTGCTAAAGCCGCCGGTCTATCTATTATTAAGTCGCTGGGCTGGATAGCTCTCATTCAGGTGGGCTTATCCGCCCTTATAGACCTCTTTGGACGTTATCGACGCGGACAAGAAAATCAACGCTCGAACGAGCGAGCAGCTGAAGCGCTACGTCGTTTGCAAACCACGTACAAAGATGTGGGGGATGAAGCTAGTAGTGCCACTAAAGCAGCTCGTGATTTTGAGCTAGCTATTGTCAATGCTAATTATAGTCGCAATATAGATAAGTTAGAAGAGGTACGCAATAAAATAAAAAAAGTAAAGGAAGAGCTTAAGCCCGGTATTCAGAGTTTCGGTGAGTTCTTGTCCGCCATATCTGGCTCCGAATTAGGGCGTTTTGAGGAACTCGCCCGTGCAAAACTGAAACGACTAGGAGCTGAAGAAGCCGCAATTGAAGAGCTGCTCAAAGGGGTAGATGCTGAACGTGATCGCGAACAGGGTGAAAAGGACGTCAAGCTCCTGGCCAACCAGCGCGTCAATCTCGAGAAAGAGATTTTTGAGCTCCGTCGCAAGTACGACAACGACCTATTCGGACAGCGCCAGTCTTTAGCCCAAAAAGAAGTCGAAATTTTCCGCCTCGCCGGCGCGATCCGCATCAAGCAGATCGAAAAGGCCAACGCCAAGCTTCTCGAAGGAGAAGAAGGTGCTTCTCGTGCTGCTCTGGAAGCCCTCGACAACTACATCGCCACCCGAGAGCGTGGAGAGCTTCAAATCGAGGCGGCCAAGAAGACACTTGTGATTGAGCTCGCAAATTTAGAAAAAAGCATCAGCGACTATCGTTACGAGACTGAGAAGAAGATCGCAGAACTTCGCAAAAAGTCCGCGGATCATGAGCAAAAATCTGCCGATGCGCGGCAACGGGCGGCCGGGGGTACTACACCCGCTGCCCCTGGTGTATCTGCTGGTTTCCTGGTTGGAAACACAGGGCGTAGCACCGGACCCCACCTTGACATACGAAGCCCAACCGGCAATAAGCAGGCTGTCATTGATGAGGCAACCGCCATCATCAAGGCTTGGCAAGGTCAGGGACTTGAATACATCCAGCTGAGCAATGCCAAGATCGATGTTAAGAACATGTTTGACGAGGCCGAGCTGCGTAAAGCACTGGCCCGAGAGCAGGAAGTGCACGGCAGGCGCTCTGGTGGTGGTGCTATTGACATTGCTGTACCTGCTGGCACGCTCGTCCCTACACCTGTAGGTACGCCCTTTTCAGGTGGTGCGGGCGGCGTCCAAGCTACTTCGCTTAAAACAGGCAATGTTTTCCTTCACGGGAGCATAGAATCGACAGCTAGCCCACTTGAGGGACAAGCTGCTCCTGCTAGCGGAAACCAGACAGCTTCCACTGCAAAAACTGAGCTTCCTGATGCAGCTGCTACTACGCAACGCTACGCCGAAGCTGTGCGTAACGTGGCTAGCGCCATGGACCGCGTACGTTTGTTGCAGGTTGCAATCACCGAAGCACAGACTGCGGAAGCCTTTGAGCGCATCGCCAAAGCAGCGTTCCCACAAGTTGCAGTTGAGCAGTACGAGGATCGGCTTGCAGAGCTCAAATTCACTTACGACGCAGTTTCAACCAACGCTGATGCTGCTTTCGCCCCAGCGCGCACCGCTCTTGAAGCGGAGAACATAGCTCAGATTGCAATTGCTAACCGCGAGCTGGATGAGATCAAAGCAGGGATCGCTAAGCGCGAACAGTTAAGTGAAAGCGAGCGCAAGCGTGCGATGGATGCCGTGCTGAAGCAGAGTGAGGTGTATAAGGCCGATCTCGAGAAAATTAACGAGCTGAAGCGCAAGGCGCTTGCCCTGGAAGAAGCCACGAATTTCATTCAGCAGAGCGCGTTACAAGTAAGGGACATCGAGCGCGAAATCGAAAACCTTAGATTGCGTAACAGTTTACGAGCTGAAGGAGTCGCTCCCGAGCTGATTCAAGCCGAGCTTAAAAAGCTCGAAATTCGGCGGGAAATGAACCGCTTGTTGAAGCAAGCAACTCCCGAACAGCGGGCAGGTATCCGCGCTGCTGCTGAAAAGCAAGCTGCTGCTGTGGATGCTAGTGCTCAAGCAGCGCTTGAGCCTGGCGTCAAGATTGCCAATTTCATAGGGGACGCCAAACGGGAGCTTGAAGATCTCGAGGGGCTGGCAATTCGGGTCTCACAGAGTATTGGAGATGCTGTGGGTAGCGCTCTCACAGATGGCGTTGTGGGTCTGGTTGAAGGCACAAAGACAGCTCAAGAAGTCTTTTCTAGTTTTTTAAAAGACATAGGGCAGATCCTGCTTAGGGAAGCTGCAAAGATGATTGCAACTTATATCGCTATTGGGCTGGCCAGAGTTTTTGCAGGTTTAAGTGGCGGCGGTGGTAGCCTTGGGTTTAATCCCAGCGCACCAAGCATTACAGGTAACTCCCTCGGAGATTTTGGCGGCGGTTATTTTGGTGGGTTTAGAGCCAACGGCGGCCCAGTCAGCGCAAACATGCCTTACATCGTGGGCGAACGTGGGCCGGAGCTTTTTGTTCCGTTCCAGCAAGGCAATATCACGTCAAACGAAGACCTAGAAGCACAGATGCGTGACACCCGCTCTGCGGATATGGCATTTTCTAGCGGTAATAGTTTCCAGCGTGGTGGTAACTCAAGTGTCAGCAACAGTTTCCAACGTGGTGGTAACTCAAGTGTCAGCAATAGTTTCCAACAATTGCAAACAGTGAGCTTGCCATTCACTCGTAATGCTGAACAATCATCGATAGTTGCAGCTGAACGCGAAACAGCGCAAGCGATCAGTAATCCCGCACCACTCAATGTACGCTTTGAGTCACAGGTCATCAATGGAGTTGAATACGTTACGGCGGAACAGCATCGTCAGGGCATGGCGCAAGCTGCTGAACGCGGCAGATCACTGACACTCTCGGCGCTGCAGGGTAGTGTTAAAACAAGAAAAAAGGTAGGACTTAGCTAATGAGCGCATTTGCCTTCGTCAACTATGCACGGTTTATGCAGGACTCGTCCACACCAACCGTTTACGCCTATCAAAATTTTTCAGTCAATTTAACGAGGACGTACGGCGGAGTTACGTACAGCTTTCTTCCCTTTGCTGTTTCAACTGGTGCAGGCAGTAAAGGCGGCGACCGATCCGAAGCAGTACTAGGCGCTGCGACTAACGAAATCAGCGTGAACATTTTTGCCGAGGCCGTTCAAAGCCGCTGGTTATTGGACTTGAAAACTGTCAGCCTCGATGTGACGAACTTTAGTGATGTTGCACTGATTCGATCTGAGCTATGGCGTGTCGCTAGTTACGACATGGATACAGAGAAGGTGCTGTTGAAACTAACGTCACCGCTGGATGCTGTTGCGTCAGACGTTCCAAGGCGTGTTTTGAATACCGAAATTGTTGGGGCGTTACCAACATCTGGTTCGCTGGTAGTTAGCTGATGATCGATTGGAAGCCCTGGGTGGGCCTGCCTCACGTATTCGGGGAGCATCCGAAGCATGGTCGGGGCGCTGATTGTGTGGTCATGGTCTGGGCGATATTGGATTCAGTTGGTGTTTATCACCCGCCATTTGATTACCGGTGGATGGAATTAGCAACTGCTGGTAAATGGGAAGAATTGCAGGCGCTATGGAACGCAGCAACAGAGGTATTGCCAGAAATGGAAGAGTATGCAGTTTGCATGTTTAAAAATGGCGCAAACGGTCTTGGCGTCGGTATCGTAGTAGAGAACGGGGTTCTAGTTGTCCATCACAAGCGTGGCGTGTGTTGGTTACCACCACGAGCCATGCGAGAATCCCAGTATCGTCGATTTGTGAAATGAGCAATTTACTCCCGTCTGATAAATATCTTGCCTCAATGCTGGGGCTAACGGATGAGGAGTATTCCTGGTTTAAGTCTGAGGTACGAAAGCGCAGCGCAGAAGCTCCTGAACCTGCCGTAGTGGCGGGGACTTTTGATGTTGCTTTAGCGATTGCAATCGTTAATTTAGTGATTGGCGTCGGCACTGTTGTTGTTTCGACGCTGCTAAGACCGAAGCCTTCATTTGACCAGAATGAACCGGGCAGACCACCTGAACTAAGGGCAACAAGTAGCGGCGGCCAAACAACAACACAAAACCAACGCTTTGCACCAAGATACGGTTTCAATTCAACGCAAGAGATTTCAACTTTAGGATCAGTTATACCGCTTGTTTATACAAACAAAGAAACGATTGCATCTATTGCCTATGGTGGCGTTCGAGTCAATACGCAGCTGCTCTGGTCGCAAATTTATAGCCTTGGTGGATCGCAAATGCTTCGGGCGATCTTTCTGGTCGGTGAGGGACCAATAGCGGCTATTGAGCCTAGCAATTTTGCTTCTGGTGGTAACACTTTAACTAGCTACGACTTCGGCACAACAGCAAACTCCATAGGCAGCCGAATGACCATTTATGGGCGTTATGCCAGCGGCTTGACTACTCGCATTCAGTCATCTGATCGCATTTACGGTAGGCAAGCTAGTGAAGATCCTGGGAATGAAAGCTCAAGCAATGTTTATGCAATCAAGGTTGGTAGCAGTGTCACATCAGATTTTTCAGCAGCTGAAAAGCCAGCTAACCAGACAACGTTTGGACTTTATGGATTCTGTGGAAATGATTTTGCATACCGACCCAATCCAACCTTTGAGCCTATTGTCAGGCCGCAGCTAGTTCCCTATAAGAAAGACGGTGAGACGAAAGTCAAGTGCATAACAGACGAATCGAAGTGGGCAGTTAGGCGTAAACAACAAGTAGTTTACAGCTCAAGAAGTGGGATCACCTCACAGGGTATTGACACAATTGGCGGGCAAACAGTATACAACCTTTACTCAAGCAGCGATAAAAACACATCTTTTAGTAGGGCGATTCGGGATATTTTTACGATCAGCGATTGGGACATTGATGTTGAGCTAAGTGTTGACACAACAGGGACAACTTTAGAGGTGGAGAACACTAGTTCAGGTGGAAATGGAAAAATAAAGTTTAAATACGATGACACAAACAACACCAATTCTTCCAGCGGCACTGCTGCCCTCGCACAGCAACTGCTAAACAGATTCACGGCAACTATTAAAGAGATCAGCGAAGGGCCAGGCGTAACGCCAGGATCTGTAAACGATTGGGGTTATGTTGCTTATAGTGATAATCTAGATAATTCAGCGGCAAGAGAGGAAGACATTGCAGCAATTGCAGTGAAAGTGGAATTAAATACCAGCAGCATGAGTTTGCAAGAGTTGCAGCTGTTGAAAGCATCAAAATTTAAAGTTACGCTGACCAATGATTTAATTGCCGATGACCCTGAAGATGACATCACGGTCATTCAGACGCACCAAATGACAGTTACTTCAGACAGCTTCATAGAGCTTTCTACTGATAACGTTGACGAGAATTTTTCCATAAGCGAGAGCACTTTTACTTTTACTGCTGACGGAGCTACTTATACCGCGCTAAACGGCGTAAGCCTTCAAGGAGGGCTTCTTAATGAAGAAAAAGTTACAAGCGCAAGTCCGCTGAATGCAGTTTACCAGTGGAGCAGGGTGCCTGCTAACGATACTGCAAATTACTACACTTTAGTCTCTTACATTAACTTGAAAGATATTTTTGCTGAAACATGTGAAGACATTGCAGCATCAATCGCTGGAAGGCAGAAGAGTTGGGACAATTCAATTGTCATAGGTGAGCTATACAAAATCGGTAGCGGGCTGGCGGTTTGCACTGCCAGGACAGGCAACCCCTTCGCCTCTAATGCTGATACAGAGTTGCCCCAGAGTGTCAACGCAACCTTTAAAACTGTAAGGACAGGGGCTGTACAGACCAATAATCAAGCAGATATTGAACTTGATGGTGATGATTGGTACGACTCAAGTTCTAGGCCGAGCCGCAATACTGGAACAACTGACGGCCACATTATGCGATGTGCAATTGCTTCATTCTCTACATCTAGGCCATGCGGCGCAGTTGAGATCGGAATCCGCTCAAGACTTGGAATTAGGGTGAACAATATTGCGGCATTTAATACACTAAAAAACAACAAATTTTGCGACAATAAAGCTTGTTTAGACTACAAAGGCAACATTCTAGACGAAGGCGCATCTCTTTATACAACTGAGTATAGGTCTAACACTATTTCTACTCAAGTCGAAAGGTATTCATTCTTCAAAATCTACTACCGTCAAGCCGGAGCCAGCACCTTTACAGAGTTGCAATACAGTTATGGGGTTCGTGGCTCTACCTCAGAGAATATCTTTAATTATTTTCAGATCTCATTCAATGGCGACATAAAGATATGGGAGTTTCAACTTGAGCCGCTTTCAGGATGGGAGGTCCGTGAGGAGCGATCAGATAACCAGCTCTATGTTTTAGAGGCTGGATTGCCTGAGCAAGTGATTGGTGATTCTGGGCTCACAGTTCGATTCAATGGGACTGCTGTGGCGGGCACTGCTGATACGTTCGCAATTTCCGTGGGCAGAAGAGGCTCAGGGCTAGACACTGCTTCAGTACCGTTCCAGTATCCACAAAGCGATGCAAGCTATTCAAATAACGATTTATCATTAATTGACACTTGGGGCAAGCTTGCAGAGTCATTTATCTTTGACGAAGTAGTTTCATCAGCGTCAGCACCAGAACATGAGGTGACTTATGTAAACGAAATAGTTTCAAATGTTGACAACGACGGAAACACTTACGCACCTAACTACGACAACCTTGCCTTAATCGGAGTCAATATTAGCTCTTCAGTTGAGTGGCAACAATTCAGCCAATTTAGTTGCTATGTGACAGGCGGTAAAACCTGCCGTCAACTTCGTAGCAGCTTGGCCGTTGGAGCCACGCATTTACTCCCAGACATTGTGTTGGACTTAATGACCAACAGCACCTACGGGAGAGGCGATTTAATTACTGACGACATGGTGAACTTTACTGAGTTCACAGCTGCAGCCGACTGGTGCTATTCACGCAAATACTTCTTTGATGGCGTGATTGCTGATAAAATCAACATTCGTCAATGGTGCGCTGATGTTGCAGCAACGCACCTGTTGATATTTGGCGAGTCTGACGGCAAGTTCTTCCTGCGTCCAGCCCTGCAGTTCGATGCTGTTGCAATCACAGGTCTTTTTACTGCAGGTAATATCGTCGAGAATAGCTTCAAGCTTCAATATTTCGACCCTGAAGAGCGTGACCCTATTCAAGTGTCTGTGCGCTATCGCGAGGAGCGTGCCAGCACAAATCTGGATAACCCAGGGATGTTCCCGACTGTTCGCGAAGTGTTGGTGCGTGAATCATCCGCCAGCTCCAGTGTCGCGCTCGAAACCATCGATGTGTCTGACTACTGCACCAATCGCGACCATGCGATCGATGCTGCCAAGTTCGTGATCAGGATGCGTCGCATCCCAACGCACACCATCAGTTTCACCACAACGCATGAAGGCGTTTTGATGGCAATGGCACCGGGCGATTACATAAAAGTAGGGATGGACGCAACTGAGTACGACGAGTTCAATAACGGCGTCGTAACTCCTGAAGGCGCGCTAGTCAGTACAAAATCATTAGCTGATGGTTCCTATACCGTAATTGCTTGGAACGGTGACGCCGATACAACACCAGCAGACACCACGCTGGTTGTTAGCAACAGTGGCAAGACAGCAACACCTACAGGAGTTGTATTCACGGTTAAGTTGCCGAGCACGCAGGTTCGCACTTATCAGATTGAGCGCATAACGCCAACTGAAGAGGGCACGTTTACAATTGAAGCCGTACATATGCCAACCAACAGCTCAGACATTCTTGAGCTTGCCGATGGCTTCGATAACGCTGGCAACTGGAGCATCACCTAACAATGGCAACGACGTTCCCGGCAGTTCAACCAACAAGTCGGCGCTTTGTTGCTCCGACATGGCCGACCAAAACACAGGTATCGCAGTCAGGTGTGATCACCCGCAGGTTGTGGGGCAGCAGGCCAAGCCAAGCAAAACTCAGCCTGACATTTGGCAACGTCAACGACACCAACACAGCAGCAATCCTCAGCGCGTACAACAGCGCGAAAGGTTCAGTTGACAGCCTGACGCTGCCGTCGCAGATATTTGCTGGTGCAGACGCTACGTTACAGAGCTGGCTGAATGCATCGGCTACAGGGGCGGGCCTGCTGTGGTCTTTTAGCGAAGGCACGTCGCCACGAGTTGAAAGCGTCGCTCCAGGCCGTTCCAATGTCACTGTTGAACTGACAGCAGAGCTTAGAATGAGCTAACTCTCAGCACGATTATGGCAGTACGGACAGGCGCAACTGCGCAATTAGGCTTCAGTGCCAGTGGCACCGGCACATACACAACCATCGCAAAAGTACGTGACATCACGTTAAACATCAACCGCGATGCGTTGGAAACAACTGGCATCGGCGAGAATGACCGCACCTACGCCTACGGCATCCGTGGAACAAGCGGCAGCGGCACGCTCTTGTACGATCCCGTTGATAGTGGCACTGCCGCCATCATCAACCAAGTCCTAGACGAGACTGAAGCTCTTTCGACGATACAGTTAAAGCTCGACACCGGCAGCACCGCTGGCACGATCTCGGGCTCTGTCCTGATCACCGCAACCGGCGCATCCGTAAGCGTGGGTGATCTGATCACCGTTCCGATCAGTTTCACAATGTCTGGCAAGCCTACTGGCAGCTTCTGATGGCAATTATTGGCAACGGTGGCATTCTTGAATTAAGCCGTGAATGGCCGGAGCCTAGGGCTTTAGCTCCTAATGCGCTGAATATTTCTACTGCAACGCTATCCATCGACGATCCCAAATATTGGACTGGGGATCGCATAATTCTTGCGGCTGAGGGTGGTCTGCCGATTGACGGAAATGACAATGGTTTTGCTAGCAATCCAGGCGGACAAGGCATTTATTACGGCAGCATTTATGACCTTGGGCCTGCTCGCGTTCATGTAACTGCTCCAAGTGCTAACTATTACCAATCAACTAATACGGTCCCGTTTTATAACACTGCAGCCACTACTGGATTAACAACACAGGTCGATGCTTATATCAATATGGACGACCTAGACCGTGCCAAGCTCTATAAAAGTGCGATTGCAGCTTATAACGCAGATTCTAGCCAAATTCTTGCGCTAAAAAGTGTTAATACTGAAAACCTTGTCATCACACGTTATAACGACACACCCGAATATTCCAGTGCCATTGACTTAGCAGCATCCAGTATTAAGCCGCTAACACTACCATCAAGTAGTCAAAAATTAGAAGACGTGATCACGGTGCCGTCTGGAATGACTGCCGTGGCAAGTAACCCTGATTCCAGAGGCTGGCTTGTTCAATGCGACCTGCAGGAATGGGCACTCAGTGTTGATGCAAGCAATCTAGACATGACCGCGATTGGCGAAACGTTTGGCGAGAACACAAAATCACTGGTGCGTGGCGCTGGTTCGCTTACGTTCCTGGTTGATCAGCGCCACGTAGATGGAGATCAAAGCAGCACGACATTATTGAGGCTGGTTATGTTGACGGAAAAGCAAGCCAAGTCAAGTGCCAAGTTTTATCTGTTTAAAGACCGCAATCCAGTGCTGCCTCAGGTAGGTTCCACTGCTTACTACGACTGCGATATTTTGCTAACGAACACGCGCATTGACGTAAAAGCCACCGACATCATCTCCGGCACCAGTGACTTTGTGGCAACAGGGGAGATTGCGATAAAATTTGAACCTTGATAGACTGGCTGTACTGGTTATAAGAAGGATTTTAAGCCTGTGTCGTCGCTAGAACTTGCAGGCGCTACCGGCGCTTTAGACAATATCAACGCAACACAGGCTGAGTTCCGAGTTCAGATCGCAGCCCTCAATGACTTGATGCGTCAGGTTGCTGGCACTGCCAACGTGGCAGCCGGTAGCACTGAAATGGTGGACCCGCTAACAGCTCCGTTCACGTTATATGTCAACCCATACATCGGAGAGGATACGTTTGCCGGTGGTTCGTACAACACCTATGAAGCCCCCAGTGGCAGTACAGACGAAGAAATAATCGAAGCCAAACTAAAGCGACTAGACAAACAACGCCTTACCTGTGGCTTCAGTCCTCAGCGTCCATTTAAGACTATTAACCGCGCAGTGATTGAAGCTGCGATTATCACCAGCAAAGACTGGTACACAATTACAGATCCAAAAGCGCATCTTGATTGCGTCTCAATCGTTATTGCTCCAGGCGTACACACCATTTACAACGATCCAGGCACTGGCACGCCTGTAACTTGGACCGATGGGTATGAACCGACACCAGCAGACCTGATTGAGTTTAACCCGACGAATGGGGGGCTATTACTGCCGCGTGGGTGCAGCCTGTGCGGTCCTGATTTGCGTAAATGCACATTCCGCCCGACTTATGTCCCAACTCCTGCTGACGAACTTGCAGACCGCAGCAATCGTAGCGAAATTTTTAAAATCACTGGAACGGGCTATTTCTTCGGTTTCTCAGTTTTTGACAAAATAAATACGACAACTAGCCACCATTTGTTGTCTGCTTTTGGTTTCGCTAGTGAGGCGGAACTCGATGAGTTTTACACAAAGATCCGCACCTACGTTGGTAGTCCTGCAAATTTAAGCGATGCGATAACCGTCACCCGTGACACTGAATTTAAAATCGTTGGCCCAATTGAGGGGACACCGACTTCAGCATGGGACACGACCCAATCAGCATCACCATACGTTTTCAACTGCTCAATCCGTTCTGAGTATGGCCTAGGCGGCATCCACGCTGATGGAGCGAAGGTCGAAGGTTTGAAATCAATGGTGACCGCGAATTTTACGGGCGTGTCGCTTCAAAAAGACATGGACTGCTGGGAGCTTTATAGCGGCAGCGCCTGGGGCACAATGCCTAATTACGCGACTTATATCAGTAGCGATCCGAATAATGTTCGGATGAAGCCAGCGCGGCGCAGCTTTCATATCCGTGCCATTAATAACGCTTTTATCCAAGAAGTCTCAATTTTTGCAATTGGGCAAGGGATTCACCATGCAACTGAAAGTGGCGCTGAAGTAAGTATTACTAACAGCAACTCTTCCTTTGGTGGTTGTGTTGCATTGTCTAGCGGTTACAAAACAGAAGCATTCGGTATCGATTCTGAATGGCGTTTCGCTTATTTTAATGTACCGCTGAATATCAGCGAAAAAACTGGCAACGTCCAGAAGTATTTCCTCGGCACAATTAGTGACTATGCAGATGGTCAATTCCGCTTCGACATGGCGCAAGACCTAGTTGCGGCTGATGGCTCTACAACAGTGCCAAAGATTCTTGGTGACCTAGGGTACACATTGCGCGAAGACAGCTACGTCTGGGTTGAAAACCCCAATGGCACCGACTGGCGAGCACAATTGAACGCCAGTGCATGGAGTACTAGCGACCCTAATCGCATTCTTTTGAAGGCCAACTCACCGCTTCAGGATGAAAGCAATGTAAGCCCAGGCATACCACCAAACTCAACAATTAATCGAGCAATTGGTCGTCGAGTCTATGTTCGTCGATTAGTAGACACTCGCACAGCATCTGAACGGCGGTTAAGTATCGGCATGTTTGCTGTGCAGGAATCTACTCGTGTGGTACAGCGCGACTACATCTTGCAGCTTGATCCAACAGCACCAGTTCTGGCTGGTGATGTTGACCCTTATGTGAATGGCACGTTATCTACAAGCGATCCGTTAGCAGTTACCACTGTCGCGCAAAAGGACATTTCTGGAACGGACTTCCCGCAGTTCAGCTCTATCTATAAAGGGATGGAGATCCAGATACGCCGTACCAATCCAGCCGTAAGCTACGCGGCTAGCACCTTTTACCGCAAGGGCACAACTGCTATCTACGCAGAAAAGCATTTTACAGCTTTGCGTGATGTGACTACGCCCAGCTCTGGTGGTCCTAGTTCAACGGACTGGCAGGAATCATTTGTTCATATGTCTAGTAGTTTTAGCCCGGACGAAAAACTAGACAATCAAAGCTATACAATCACCCTCGATAATGATACTGCAAATAGTCAGTCTAGTACAACATTAGGTTTTGATTTCTCAACGCTTTGGACTGCGAGTGCAGGTGCTGGCACTGTTACTGAGTCGATTCAAAATCAGTACCAGACAAGCAACGATTACCAGGGCGCTTATGCGCTTTTGAGGGCGCTAGGTTTCAGCATTGCCGCAAGTCATGCAGCATTACAGCCAAGAGCAACTGATGAACGTATTCGTAAAGTCAACAGTACATCAGACTTCCCTACCGCTCCGTCAGGTGGTTTAGCCACATCACAAAACGCTTGGGCAGCCGAGTTTCGTAGGCCATCAGTTTTAAGATTATTCGCTCATGCTTTTGAATGGGCAGGAACGCTGAATTACAGCAAGGCGTTCCCAGCTGTGCAGCAACAACTAACACCGCTAAATAAATTTAGTTACTACTTCACCAACAAGCTTGGGGGGCGTGTTTATCCATCTGGCTTTAATGAAGAGGGCTACATCGTTAAGAGCACCGGCATCGAAGATCTGAATACCGGTCAAGAGCAAAGTTTGACAGCACTGGCCAGCGTTGAAGAAGATCCGGTTACAGAATTTCCATCTGGCATCAGTGCTCAGGGCGAAAGTTTCTTTAACGATATTACGATCCAAGGCAAAGCAAAATTTACTCTTAGTGCCGACCTGGCTACAGCTGAAGATCCCCTTGGCCCTGTATCGCTAGCAACGATTGAAGATGTTCAAGGCACTGCAAAGGCTTTAGATAATCCAAGCATTCTGGACAACAACCAGCCGAAAGTGATCACAAACCTCAGCCTGAACTATTGGCGTGAGTACAACGCATTACTGAGCGGCAAGGTCTTCAGTTTTGAAGCTGGCACTGGTGCTGATGAGGTGCCCGTGTCTGGGATGCTGGGGCGTATGGCATTTGTTGATGAGTGGTGCGGCTACGCTCAAGGCGGTGGTGCTGTTACACAAGCAACTAGCAAATCTACAGGCGTAACGTTAAACACTCCATGCGGCCAGATCACAATGAACGGAGCTGCACTTGCTGCAGGTAGTGCTGTTCCCTTTACAATGACCAATAGCCAGGTCGGTCCGCAGGATGTCATTGCTGTCAGCATTAAATCCGGCGCTACAGCTGGCGCTTATTCGGTCAGTACGCTGGACATCGCAGGCGGTTCGGTAAAGATTGCGCTGCGAAACCTTACCGCTGGGTCACTGTCTGAAGCGGTGGTTCTTAATTTCGTAATCATCAAGTCCACCACAAACGCCTGATTTTCTGCTATGGCCATCAAGGAACTGTTTTACGACAACCGCCCAAGGGTTCTGTTAGATCCGCGTGCATCGCAGCGCATCGATCCACGGTTTAAGTTTACGCGGGATTCCATTGGCACTTTTGTAGACGCTAATGGCAGCATTCAAACAGCCAGTGGTAACGAGCCACGATTTGATCATGACCCCGTGACTGGTGAGAGTCTGGGGTTGTTGATTGAGGAGAGTAGGACGAACTCACAAACGTACAGCAATAGTTTCTCAACAAATTGGACCCTTAATCAAAATGGAACAACTACTGTTACGCCAAACGCGGCGATTGGTCCAAGCGGTCAGCTTGACGCTACAAAGTTAAGCAATACGGCTGGAGCATATATTCTGGGACCAAATTTTATTGCCGGTGTCAATATTGGATCTGGTTACAGTGCAACGTTTAATCTTTCGACAGGGGATATTTCCACAGAAAAACCCGTGCTCTCGGCTTCGTTAATTCCCGTTGGGAATGGCTGGTTTCGTTGTGCTTTTGTACCAGGCTTGAGCATAATTTACGCGCAAAGTATTTACGTAAAAGCGGCTGAAAGCAGTATTTTTACTATTGAACATTGGGTTGATGCCATACGATTAAGTGTAACTGGTGGTATTGGCGCTGGTGTTTATATCTGGGGTTCCCAGGTGGAACTCGGCTCCTCCACCACCTCCTACATCCCCACAACCACCAGCGCCGTAACCCGTGCCCAAGACCTTATATCAATTGAAGCCCCGCTACCTGCTACTGGTTCGGTTTACATCGATGCTCGCGCCATTGATGTAAAAGAAAACGACACTTTGCTTTCCTTGAAAAACGATAGCAACGACAAGGTTGATCTTGCATATCTTTCCAGCACTGCTACTTACAATTCGCTGGCGCTAATTACCAATTATGACGGTGTTAGCAAAGCATCACTGCCATTGCCGGTGCCAACCACCGACCGCGAACGCAATATCATTACCTACGGCGCTAATAACTATCAATATGGACGTGATGCATCACGGTTTGCCCCTTCATTAAGCAGCTCAGTCCCTACTAACCTCAACAAGCTGGCGATTGGCCACGATGCAGTAGATGCAACTAAGGCATTTAACGGCTACATCAACACTGTTTATGCATGGTCCGGTGAACTAACACCTGAAGTCGCTGAAGCATTGGTGCGAGGTGAAATCGACGCCATTAACACCGACACATATGACCCAACTGGACCAGCCGGGTCATTAGCACTGGTAATTAACACCCAGGGCACAGCTGCTGACGGTGAGAAGACCTTCACGCTGCCTGCCGAGAGCGTCGCCACCGACAACGACATCGTGATCACATGGGGCGATGGCACTGAATCCGGCCTTGAGGGCGCTGCTGCAGAACTAGGCGCTATCGGCTTGACGCACGATTACCCTTCTGCCGGTATCTACCCTGTTTGGGTCGAAGGGAAAATGCAAAATATTCAATATAACAACATCATTAACCCAGACGATTTGCTGTTGATCACCGAATGGGGCACGGGCGACATGCTCACAGCACCGAGCACGATGAACGGTGCTTTTTACGGCTGCAGCCAAATGGATTTCAGCAACTCTGCCCGCACTACAAACAGACCTGATACAAGTGCTGTTACCGACTGGGCAAATGCATTCCGCGATTGCAGCAGTATTACTGGAACTTTCCCGTCGTTTGATTTTACCGCAGCTACGACCTTCTCAAGCACATGGAATGGATGCAGCAGTTTGGCTTCTATGCCAGCAATTTTTGTTGCTGATGGTGGTCAAACGCAAAACGTGACTAACTTCACCGCCGCTTGGAACAGCTGCAGCAGTCTTACTAGTTTCCCATTGATTAATACTTCATCAGGTACTAACTTCACCGCCGCTTGGCAGGGATGCTCCAGTATAAACGGCACTTTCCCGTCGATTAATACTTCATCAGGTACTAACTTCGCCGCCGCTTGGAACAACTGCAGCAGTCTTACTAGCTTCCCATTGATTAATACTTCATCAGGTACTAACTTTAGCGGCGCCTGGAGCTTATGCAGCAGTCTTACTAGCTTCCCGTTGATTGATACCTCATCAGGTACTAACTTTAGCGGCGCCTGGAGCTTATGCAGAAGTCTTACTAGCTTCCCGTTGATTGATACCTCATCAGGTACTAACTTTAACGGCGCCTGGAGCTTATGCAGCAGTCTTACTAGCTTCCCATTGATTAATACTTCATCAGGTACTAACTTTAGCGGCGCCTGGAGCTTATGCAGCAGTCTTACTAGCTTCCCGTTGATTGATACCTCATCAGGTACTAACTTCAACTTCGCCTGGGGCTTATGCAGCAGTCTTACTAGCTTCCCGTTGATTGATACCTCATCAGGTACTAACTTCGCCGCCGCTTGGACTAACTGCAGCAGTCTTACTAGTTTCCCTCTAATCAACACGTCTTCTGGTACTAACTTCAACACCGCCTGGAACGGCTGCAACAGCCTTACTGATTTTCCCGCTGGCTTCTTTGATTTATGGGCCGGGACACCTGTTGATGAGTGCTTTTATGAAACTTGGAAGAACTGTACAAGCCTCACAGCAACTTCAGTCGATAACATTTTTGTTTCGATTGCTGCCTCCGGCGTTTCCGCACCTAGCGGTACAGGCACTAATGATGGAAAGATCACAGTCGACTACGACGGCACAACCCTCCCAGGCACTACAGCCACTGCAATCACCACCCTTAAGTCCCGTAACTGGGACATTTACCTCAACGACGTACTGCAATGACCCACTTTCTGCGCTTCACTGATGAGTCCACCTTTCGCGACGCTTGCCATGATGCTGGGCTTTGGATTGACGACAACAATCCACGGCCTGCATTAATCTCCCACACGCATACCATGGATGTGCTTGGCCCATTAGTGCAAGTTTCATTCACAGGCAACAGCATCAACTGGAGTGGTGAAGATGAAGGCATCATTTTTAATGTTGCTTTAAACGATGACAAAACCGGTTGGGTTTATAACGCAACTGCTACTGAACATTCAGAGCTTTTGCTCGCGAGTTACAACGTTAATTTCTCAAATCAATTGACGGGTGATTACGATTATGCGGTGCTTGAAGCCACCATGGGAAACGGAACCCTATCTGTTGATCGTTTAATTTTTGATGAAGACGATCCAGAAAATGTAATTGGCCGTGAACCTGCAACTAATACAAGCGATAATCTTGGCCCAACATTTGACGCTTGGCACGTCAACGCTAAATTCACAACAGGCTTGCCTGATGGCTGGGACTCTTGTCTAGTAAGCCCAAACCCACCAGTCCGTATTTTTGCGGGAGACCAACAGTAACGATGACGCCAAGGGAACTAGAAAACTGGGCGAAAATTGAAAAAGCCTTGCGCGAAGCAGGCAAAACCGAATGCATGTTTTATCAACGTGCAGTGGCAATATTAAGTGGCAAGCCAGATCCACTACAGTGACGAGGAAGGAGCGCCTAAGACGTGATTGAAATCTACGCCGCAATCCTAGGCGCTTCGATTGGTATCGCTGGCATGTCCGTATCCGGCTTTACCAGACGCACCAGTGAAAGCCGTGAGGCGGTTATTCGCCTTAGTGCCGGGTTGGAATCTATCGCAAGTAAGTTGGAAGAGTTGCACCAAGACATGAAGGCGGAAAAGGTTCAAGCCACTGCTGATCGCCGCGAAATTTACGAACGCTTGAACGATCACGGCAACCGAATAATTGTGCTGGAGAGCTATAGAGCTAGAATCAATCCAGATTAATGGAGTGACCAATGGGCATGGAAGAGCTTCTGACATCCCCGATCACATGGATCCTTGTTGCCGCGGCATCTGAGATCATTGCGTTATCACCAGCGCTGAAATCAAACTCTGTGATCCAGCTGATTTTTCAAGTATTGGCGGCGCTAAAGGAAAAAAAGGGCTGATCCCCGCCGACGGGCGGTGGCTGCTGAGATTCTCGACGCGGTCACCGCTCGAGGGCGTGAAGCGCGAGATTCAACGCCGTAAATTCGAGGCCACGTTAAAACCTCGGGTTGATGCTGAGGTTGAGCGATGGCATGAATCACAGCCGCCAGCAATGCCGCCGCCAATCCAAATCGACGACCTGCACATTAAATCGCCCTGGCATGACGAACAGCAAACCGATCAGCCTTGAACAGCTGTTCAGGTATTACAAGGCGTTGCCGCATCAAGCCGCAGCGATTCAGGAGCTAGAAACAGATCTCGGCAAAAACGGCTATGAAATTGCGATGCGTCGCGATCGAGGCTGGTTCGCAACATGGAGCCAATCAGGCAAACAGCGCAACTATCAAGCTGGAATTGAGCTTATAAAGCATTTTGAATCATTTCACCCTGACGCATACCTCTGCCCTGCTGGGGTGTGGTCGATTGGGTGGGGGAACACGACAAAGGCTGACGGTTCACCGGTGATCCCTGGCGACCGGATCAGCCAAGAGGACGGCGACGCCCTTTTGCAGCAAACCATCGACGGGATTGTTACGGCATTGGCTGGTTCAATCCCCTACTGGTCAGCCATGAAGGAGCATCAGCAATCGGCGCTGATCTCGTTTGCATTCAACCTGGGGAGCTATTTCTTCGGCCAAGGCGGCTTCGAGACAATTAGCCGTTGCTTGCGAGAACGGACCTACAAGAGCGTGCCGGCGGCATTGCTGCTCTACTGCAACCCGGGCAGTTCATTCGAGGGGGGCCTTACTCGCAGGCGCAAAGCTGAGGGCATGCTGTGGACTGGGGAACAGGCTGCAGCGCCAGAACCTGCAACGATCCGGCCAGAGTCGCCATTTAGCACCCGGCTAACCCCACACATAACGCTAGGTGAATTTGCGCTTGGCCAAGAGGCACGCAGGTTTGAGCATCAATACCAAGTGGATATGGCCGCTGAACTGGCGGCATTCCTTGAGCGTGTTCGCGTCAAATTTGGCGACAAGCCGATCGTCATCACGTCTGGCTATAGGCCGCCGGCAATCAATCGCGAGGTTGGCGGTGCATTCCGCAGCGAGCACTTATACGACAAGAAAGGCGTTGGAGCCGTGGACTTCTACGTGAAAGGGGCTGACATCTGGGAAGTCCAGTCGTACTGCAGGGAGAATTGGCCACATAGCGTTGGCTGCGCTGCATCGCGTGGCTTCGTCCATCTAGGACGAAGAGAGGGCGGTTTGTGGGTCCGCTGGGATTATTAAATGACTGTTCTTTGTGACTGGGAAATTAAATCGCTTTGCTACGGCGGAGCGATGGAAGATTGGTCTGAAGATCTAATCAACCCGGCCTCGCTTGATGTGAGGCTGGGCAGTAGACTGATGATTGAAGTCGCAGGGCAGAAAGACCTGCTGCATGTAGACATCGCGAATAGGACGGAGAAAAACCCTTATCGCTTGACCCCAGGAGAATTTGTCCTGGCCGAAACGCATGAAACATTTAAAAAAATACCTGATTACATTTGCGCTCAGTTTGCACTGAAATCGAGCAGGGCCAGGGAGGGGTACGAGGCTCTTCTTGCCGGATGGATTGATCCAGGCTTTTGCAACAGTAAGCTTACACTTGAGCTAGTAAACGTAAGGCGACATTACGATCTTCCGCTATACCCTGGACTTCGTATAGGACAGATTGTGTTCATGAGGATGAGCGAAATTCCTCTAAATAGTTACTCAAAGACGGGGCGCTATAACGGTGACACAAGGGTCCAAAGCAGCAAAGGCTAGGTGGTTTGTTTTTACTCATACCGAGACAGCCGCGAAGACGACCTAGCTTTTTTCTTTTTAAGATTCCAGTCATAAAAAAACTGGGCATCCTCTACCAAACGGTGGAGGAGCCCATTAGGCAAGCGTTCTGCAAGCTGGTTTAGCCGTTTCAACAACCGAGCTCGGAGTTCACTTGCACTATTCATGCAGGGACTGTGCAGGCTTCATCGGAAGCTGTTGCTGGCTCAACGGGTGCCGGAATCAGACGAATGCAATCTTCGTCGACCGCAATGCGCAGCTTATCACCGGGCTCCATCCCGAACTGCTCCACGTAGGTTTTGCCTAGTAGAACACCTCCAGTGCTATGCACCGTAGTCAGATACTTCGCAGTTTTACCGGGCTTTGCGCCACTTTTGAGCGTCAAGCCTTGAGCTTCTAACAAAGCTCTCATGAACTTGGTAATAAGCACACGTTCCGCTTTTCCTACGGTTGAGCGCGAGTAGCCAGTAGCACGCGCCATGTCGTAGTGATTCATATCTTTGTTAGCTTCCACGAAAGAAAGCAACTCTTGACCTGTCAACATTAGCTAAAAAGCAGTGCACTCATACAACATACCACGCATTAAGCTATTTGGCATCCGCCCATGTGTAACCAAAAGACGCGTCGGCCTCAATAGGAGCCTTATGGCAGACTTGTAAACCAGCACGTTGCATAACGCCGGCTAATGAAGCCATCCAACGGCCTTCTGTACCTTCTCTGACCTCGAGGACGATCTCGTCATGCACCATGGCGATGAGAAAGGCTTCGGTGGCTTTGGCCGCCCGTAGGCAATCCCAGATCATGGCAATAGCAATTTTGGCGATGTCACCAGCTGTACCTTGAACTTGTGTGTTAATTCTAGTAGTGTATTTGTCGTTAAACCCTACCAAAACTCTACGTCTACCATATTTAGTAAATACAGATGTCGTTGTTTTTGTACCTTCTTCTTGTTGCCACTCATGCAACCGTGGATATGCCGAACGGAACCCAGTGACAAGCTGCTGAGCTTCTTCTAATGCCATGTCAATACCGTACTGTGCAACAGCTTGCTTACGCAAAGTAGCAGCACCTGCCCCATACAAAAGCCCAAAATTACAGATTTTCGATGAGGTACGTTCTTCCTTAGTAACACTGTCAGCATCTTTACCAGTTATCAAAGCAGCAGTCTCCGTGTGTAAATCCCTACCTGCCCGGTAAGCATCCAACATCTTTTCTTCTCCAGACAATTCAGCAGCTACCCGCAACTCCACTTGGCTGAAATCGGCCACAACCAGTTTGTACCCCTCCCGAGCTCGAAATAGCTGTCGAAACTCCTTTCCCCGAGGCACTTGCTGTAGGTTTGGACCCGCACAGCTGAGACGACCAGTCTCCGTACCCATCTGCCGGTAGCTCGCATGAATACGTCCATCAGGCCCTACTGAATCAAGGAGCTTTTCTACATGCGACACACGAGTCACAGCATTTTTCCACTCGAGGTACATAGCAATTAACTCGTACTCCGCTTTTAAAAATGCGAGCAAGTTCTGATCCAGACTTGGTAAGCCTTTTTTATCCGGTGGCAATAAAATACCAGCTTGCTCAAACCTAAGCGCCATTTGTTTAGGCGAGCGCGGATTGAACCCTTTGTAACGCTTTGTCCCTAATCGAACAGCTCCTGAATCTTTTTCACGGGTGTTAAAAGAATTGTCTTTGTCACGGGGTAACCAAACAGTGGGGTCATCTGGGTTCTCTTTTTTAATCGCTGTATCTAACGATTGCAAGAATGACAGTTTAAGTGTTTCAGCCTCCTCAGACAGCGAAGTGTACAACGTACTAGCCGCCGTGGCGTCAAACCCGAACCCGTTCCGCCACATGCTGGCAATGGGTCTGAGTGCTTTCATCTCAAGCTCAAAGACGGCCCACAACTTCCCTGGGCTCGGAGTGTCAGCTTCTTTGAGCGCGGTAACCAAAGGCGGGGTCAGCCTCGGGAGGCAGAGCGCGTCGCGCGCCGCGTAGCGGGCCATTTCGTCAGAAATGTCTCCTGCCCAATCAGCTTTCTGTAGCTCCTTGGAAAGCGGTGTTTTGAGCACACGGTTTACAAGGCTACCCAGATCGTTTTTGGCGCCTGTACCGTTATTCACGATCTTGGCAGCAATCATGGTGTCAAAAAGAGAACCACCCAGTTCAACACCTTCTGCAGCTAAGAAGTTCAAGTCAAAAGCGGCGTTCTGTAGTACTTTCGGCTTAGAACTTTCCAGCAGCGCTTTAAGCTGCACGAGACCGGGTGAGGCCCAAGGAATGTCACGCTTACCCTCCTCTCGCCAGCCATCCAGATCCACAATCAAAGCGTAATCCTTACTCGCCACTTGCACCAGGCGCACTTGATTGACTAATGGATCAAGGCCCGTGGTCTCTGTATCAATACCTAGCGGACCCTCAGCTTCCCCGAGCTCGGTGAGACGCAGCTTTAGCAGAGCTACCGATTGTCCACTACGTATAAAGTCGAAATCAACATTCTGTAGTGCTTTGATGTGGTCGAGGGTAGCTAGCGACGGCATACTAAGATAAACGCAGTTTTGAGATGAACGATTTTACACGTAGCTTTGCTAAAGAAGCTGCTTTTAGGCAAATCGATAACTGCACCAATATAGACGAGCTAAAAAATTTAGCAAAAATGCTTGCAGCTTCTCACTTTCAAGCCCGTGACTTCATAGGGAAGTTAATTCTGCCGTCACTGCATAAAGACGGCACGCTCCGCGATAGCTGGTCTTCGTCGAGCTGATCGGCAAGAGCGCCGACCAGGCTAGAAGGCTCCTCAATCCATCCAGTGAAAAGCTAGGCGGATTGCTCCCGACCTCGGGGGGTAGCAAACCAAGGGCGCAGAGGGTGGCCTCTTTGCCCTTGGCGACTGGGGCTTGACCGGAAAGTCGGAAGTTGGTGTTTTTGGACTGGTAAGCGAGGGGTTAGAGAGTCAGATGCAAGGGAGCTAGGCCCCCCAGCACTCAGAGTCCCAATCTCCGTAATACTCCGTAGAAGGCGGGTCTCCCTTAATGCCTGAGGAATTGTCCAAAACCTCCGGCTCGTTCTTGGGAACTGCTGTGCTGGAGAGGGTTTCAGGCTCAGAGGTTTTGGACAACTCCTCTGATTTGTCCGAAATGTCCAAAACCTCAGAGCCGCTTTGAGGGGTGGTTTTCCCCAAGTTTTCCCCAACTGGATCATTCTCACGCGTCTCAGTTGCGACGGTGCCCTCTTGAACCAATTCGTCCTCGGGGGTTTTGGACACTTCGAGGTTTTGGACACTTTTTTCCAAACCCTGTCCAAAACTCAAAGTCCCTCCGGCAGAAGGACTCTCAAAGAAAGAGGGGAGGTTTTGGACATTTTTAGGCTCGTATATAGGGATTTTGATGGTGAATACCTTCTTAGGGCGCCCCCCTTTAGATCCCGGCTGTCTCACAGATGCTTCCTCCACGAGGCCGGCCACCACCCACCTGTTGGCCCATCGCTTTACGGTCTTTTCACTGACCAGGACTCCCGGCCCCCGAAGCCCCGCCAGCTTCGCGTTAAGGGCATAGCGGAGATCCTGGGCTGTCATCGGAGCCTCTGCAGCCTTGAGGATCCCGAGAACGAGCGTGCGGGGGGTTTCATCGCCCTGGCCGTGGTTCTCCCGCGTCACTGTTGGTGTGAGGTCTTCGATGCTCAGTGCTTCCTCGATGTCCTCCTGCACCAGGAAGCGGTCACCACCTCTCATGCCGCGGCTTTTGTCGATTTCGAGAACCATGGCTGTGTCGCCGTACTGCGCCCGTTCCTCATCACTGAGCTCTTTAAGCTCCCAGGTTTCATGCACTGCATTTCTGAGGGTGTCTGTGCCTCTGAACTTGCTGCCGTCTTTGGTGTTGTGGTGGATCCACAAGAAGGTTGTCGGTGGGAACGCGGTCCCGTTCTCCCTCGCCAGGCGGTAGAGCGTGTTGGAGTATTCCTTCTCGTACTCCTTCGCCGCGATCATGGTGCTCACCGATGTCAAGGAGTCCACGACAACGAGTACCGGCTTAATCTCCTGAAGCCACCGCAGTAGCACGCGATATTGACTCTGCTGCCATTGTGGTTTGAACCGGAACCACTTATCAACTCCTGTGGTGTCGATGCCTTGCTGATCTAGATACTCGGCGTAATCGGTCATTGACATGTCGTTGCCAATGAACAGGACATTCCCCGAGATCGTCGGCTCAACAGTCAAACCCCTCACTTTCATTGGGAGTTTCTGCCCCACGATCTTGCTGAGGAGCACAGCAATACGTGTTTTGCCCATGCCGCCCCGAGCATGCATAAGGATCGAGCTTGGCGCCGACATGAAGTCTGGGATCAGAAAATCTCGTTGATTCCGAACTTTCTCTTGCCACTTCGGATCCTCTTCAACCTGCTCTTGGTGCAGCAAGTACCTCTCGAGCGCTGATTCGACCTGAGGCCCCGACTTGTAGACGTGTGTCAGCCCGGCATCCCGGACCAGCTCCATGAGGTGGTAGTGCGCTAGCTCAGCGTTGTCGTAACCATTGACGATTTTCTCGACTGAATTGAAGAAGTCACCGCCACTCAGGCGTTTTAAAGGTGCATCTTTATTTGTGACCTCAGTGGCTGTAGCGCACGCTGGGTAGTCATAGCCGAGCTGCCCCGCTATCTCAGCGACGTAGGTTTCCAGATCCAACCCGGTCGGCCGCCCTGCGTGCATATCGTTCGTGCGGACTTTGTGCACGAAATCGAGGACGTCACCACCTACCCCGCACGCTTTGCAGTCCCAACACCCTGTTTCGGCTGCGTATTGAAACGTAGTTCCACTTTGGCCTCCGTGCCATGGACAGCCACTCATTCTTTGAGGCTTTTCCCCGCCTCTTTCCTTCCAGCCGTATTCGTCGAATACTTCATGTTTAAAGATGAGATCAGCTAACCGTGGTTGTAATAGCCGCTGAACTTCATCTTTAAAAAACCAGCCACGAATCTGACGTGGAGGTACAACAGTTTGCCCTCCAAGTTCTTCAATAATTTCACGTTGCTGCGCTTCTGATAACCACTGAACAGGCTTACGGTGTTCTCTAAGAACGTCCAATATCCAGGAAGGTATTGGTGCCACCTTTCCTGCGTTGTAATTTAAAAAACGGTAAGGGAGCTTTGTATCTGGATGTGGTGAGCCTGGAACAACGCTTTGACACGCATTGAACCGCAGCACGACTTCTTCATAAGCACCATTGCCGGCTGCAGCGACTTCACCACCTGCTCCACGATTCTTGTCCCCATGTCCCAAATGCCACTTGCCGTCCTCCGTCCGAAGGATCAAGGTCTTCACATGCTCGAGCTCGAGGACTAAGTGAGGGGGAACTTGATAGAAGATCTGGCGGCGTCCCGGCTTACCGGAAGTCCAGGCAATGGTGGTTTCATTGCCGTGAGCTTCGTATGCTTCGCCCGCTACATCCATGTAGCGAGAATCGGCCTGAAAGCCATCAATATCGAGCGCGATTAGACCACCCGAGAATGCCCCCGTGACAACACCCAAGCCGACGTAGTCTTTTCTTAGTTGATAAGCCGTCATGCACTCAACACGAGTGAGAGGCTTAGTTGTCCACTCTTTGATGTAGGTGGCTTTTCCTGCTACGGGCACGAAAGCCCAAGTGTCAGGAAAGACATCCCGTCTTAGGAGTTCAATGGCGCTTCCTTCAAGTAAGGCAATAGGCTTGCCTTTTTCTTGATCTTTCATTAAGCTAGTTTCGTGTGAATGCGCTCCCCCTGCCCATGGCAGGGTTTTTTTTTGTCTGGAGCGTTCTGTAAGCCTAGCGAAAGCCGCCTGAAAGTACAAGCGGTGCATCAAGATTGCGCGAACCTAGTCCTATCTAGGACAGATTCACAGACATGCTTGCCATATGCACTTTTATCCCATACACTGGACCTTAGGCCAGGTAACTTCCTGGTCTTCGGCACATCCTTCACTTTTTTTCCCCTGAGTACCACCCCATGAGCCCTTTTCTTCTCCTAGACGACGTAGAAGCAATCCAGAAAGAGTCTCAAAGCAACTACATTAATCCGGCTAAAATTACAGAAGAAGTTCGTCTTCGTATTCTCGGTGCCGGTATTACTGGCTTCGAGGGTTGGACTGACGAAAATTTGCCCGTTCGTTGGCAAACTAAGCCAGCAAAGCTGCCGGCAAACATTAAAGTGCAAGAGGGCTTTCAGCCTATCAAGCGTTTTTTAGCTGCTCTTGTCTATAGCTACGAATCTGATAGTTTTAAGATTCTTCAGATGACTCAAAAAACTCTTATGGATCAGTTGTTTAAGTACTACAAAGACACCGATTACGGAGATCCAGCCAATTACGATATTAAAATTAGCAAAACAGGTGTTAAAAAAGACACTACATATACACTTATTGCTTCACCGCCTAAAGCCCTGCCCGCAACAATAGTAGATCGCTATGGAAAGTTTTATTGCAACCTAGATAATTTGTTTGACGGGACAGACCCTTTCACTCCGCCGACTGTCTGATCTAGTTACTAAAAGGGAAGCATACGCTTCCCTCTTTTTTTTTTTTACTAATGCTATGGACACTACTAAACTACTAGGCCGCAACATTCGTTTTCATTTGTTTCGTTTGAATCTGTCTTTAACATCTGTGGCTAAGCAGACAGGAGCTTCTGCTTATTCGCTTGGCCGAGTTGCTAGCGGTAAAACTAGATTGATCGACCCCAACTTAATCAGTGATTTAATGCGCGTCTTTAACTGCGACGCTAACGCATTGCTAATGCCAATCGAAGGCGTGCCTTACGAGGAAGAAGGTCAAGCCGCATGAAAATTAAGGGACTGCCTAAATACGAGCCCGTGCGTGCCCAAGTCGACGGAGAACGCACTTATACAACTCCCCTGGGAGCGTGCCGCTCTGTTACGACAATCCTCGGTGCTACCCGAGATAACACTGAGCTTCAACTATGGCGTGAAGCCGTAGGTGAAGAACGCGCTGATGATATTTGTAATCTCGCCTGCTTCCGTGGTGAGCGGCATCATGATGCGATCGAGCGCTATCTCTTAGACGGTACAGAGCCTAAGTTTGACTTTCTAAACACGCCCTATTGGAACAGTAGCCGGGCGTTTTTGGATCGAATACGCAAAACGCTTTTAACAGAAGGCGCGGTGTATCACCCCCTGCGATACGCCGGAGCGTTTGATTGCATTGCTTACTTGGACGACGATGAAGATCAGCCCTCGTTACTGGATTGGAAAACGGCTGACCGCCTGCGCAATCCCGCCAAAATGTACGAGTACTCCTTGCAAGTAGCTGCCTATGTTGCTGCGGCCAACTATGTCTACAAACCTCAAGGGTTGAACATAACCAGAGCTTTCATTGTGGTTGCGATCCCTGATGAAGCCCCCCAGATAGAAGAGCTCAACCGTAAGCAGCTCACTCAGTACATGCTGCACTTCAAGGCACGAGTAGAACGATTCACCCGAGCGCGTGCATGACTCACATCAGTCCTATTCACGGCTACGTGGCTAACACGTTGCATGGAGCGTTCCTAGAGGCTTACATGCGCCACATAGATTTAGATCCTGCAGACTTATTAAAGTCAGACCAACTACAAGCCTTAGCGGTGGAAGTAACCGATGTGCTGCGTGCCACGCTAGGGATTAGCTGGGGCGAATTAGCTTATTATGCTTTAATGAGTATTTGCCAATTAATGTCTGATGAATCTGTACTAAACGTCAATTTAGACAATATAGCTATGTCACTTTGGCTTAGCTTAGGTGATCCCGAAAGAGGCGGACCTACACCTCCGCAAGCGTACAAAGACGCGGCTTCTTCAGTGTACGCAATCTTTCTACTTATGCTTAATCCCAAAGGCTTTCCCACGTCTACCCCTTAATCATGCTCATTGGTATTTATTCTCCTGCTCCTAGTTGTGGTAAGACTACTGTAGCTCAGTATTTAACCCAGCGTGGCTTCAAGATACATAGTTTCGCTACTCCTATTAAGCACATGACGACTACATTTCTTATGTCTCTTGGGTACGATCCTGAAGAAGCTAAAGAAGCTTTAATGCATAAAACAGCCGCTGTTAGAGGTATTTATCCTCCCATAAGCGTTAGAGATTTGTTACGCACTCTCGGTACTGAATGGGGCCGTGATCATGTGCACCCCGATGTGTGGCTTAAATGCTGGCTTGCCGGATACCACGAAATAAAAAGCGCCACGGCTCTTCCTGTCGTAGTTGACGATGTGCGTTTTCCTAATGAAGCTAAACTAATAACTGAACAAGGAGGTGAGCTTTGGGAAGTTAGACGTGCTGACGTTGAGGCTACGTTTAAGAGCACACACCGTTCTGACGAACGTTTAGTAGGTTTCAACTTCAATAAAACCATACACAATAATGGCTCTATAGTAGATTTACACGCCCAGCTGCGCTGAACTACGCATGGCATCTGAGCTAGACGCGTATATGCGCAGTATTACGCGGTTCCCTGTACTAACAAAAGAAGCACAGCTCCACCACTGTCGACGTATCCGCGATTATGTCGACTACCCCGGGGGCCGTGAGCATGCGCCACACAGTGTCAAGCTGCGTGGTCAGCGCTCTATGCGCCTTATGGTAGAAACCAACGCTCGTTTAGTCATAAGCATTGCAAAGAAGTACACGCAACGTGGATTGGATTTAGGTGATTTAATTCAAGAAGGTAACTTAGGTTTAATGCGTAGTCTAGAGTTATTTGACCCTGCACGAGGTTACAGCTTTAGCACTTATAGCTATTGGTGGATCCGCCAATCAATATCCCGCGCTATCTACAACACAGCTCAAACAATTCGGATACCTATAAATGTCCAGGACGATATGCGCACGATTCAACGAGCAGTAGTAGCACACAACGCTAAGACGGAGACACACCCGACCGTGCAAGACTTAGCAAAAGCGACAAAATTATCAGTTGCTCGCATCCAAGACGTGCTGGGTAACTGTGACGCTGCCCATTGTTTGTCCCTTGACGCGTTGTCTCGCTTTAGTGACAACTCGATAGACCAAGTGTTGACGTCGCCCGATCCGAGCGGTTTCGAGTCTCCGGAGCTAGCTGCTCTGATCACCGAGCGCGACGAGAAACTCGAGGTCGCACTCGACACCTTGGAGCCCATCGAGTGCGCTTTGGTGACCGGTTATTTCTTTGATGGCAAATCCCTTAAAGAATTAGCTATTGAATTCGGGCTCACTCGCCACAAAGCCTCCGCTGTACATGCTAAGGCAATCCGCAAGTTGCGGATAAGGCTATGTGATGATAGCAATCTTGTTCAAGAATAAGGACGACATATATATACATTTTTATAGGGCCTGGTAGTGATATGCACAGGTGTACCCCCCTTCGGGTTTGTCTCAGTGTGAGACTCACCTGAGACTCGTGACCCTCACATGAGTCTCATGAGACTCAGCCAATGGGCTTGCGCTTTCGCCCGTGCTGTGCAATACTGGGTTAGGCACACCCGCGCGCGCGCGGTTCCTTTCTAATCCGAAAGGTCCCCCAGCGTGCTAGTGAGTCTCACGAGACTCAACTAATTCATAGTTGAGTGCTTGACAGATCCCCTACCCTGTGCCATCATTGATTCAACCGAGGGGTTCAGGTCATGCGACGCTTAGACGTCCCACCTAACACTCCCGGCCAACTGGTTGACAATCCAGTCAATCCATGCAACACTTAACTCACCTAAAGGAGGCACTCATCTATGAATTAAGCAACCGCGGCCGATAGTAGCTGCCCCATAAAACAAGCTTGCGGCTGGCGATGCCAGCAACGGAACGTAAGCGCGGATAAAGATCCAAGGGCGGCGATGCCTGCGGTTCTGCCGGACGATGGTCCCCAAGCGTGGCTCTGCGGAGCTCGTGTAATCAAGGGACGCGGTCACTTGACCGTTACGGGAAAGCGCCCAAGTTCTGTCCACCAGAGGGACAAGCCACGTTGCGTGTAGCAGGTGCTGAGGGATCAGCACGGTGGCCCTGACCGACCTGGGAGTGAGTGGGAAGGAGATTGCGGCCTGACAAGGCAGCACGGGTGATTCATCCAATGATCCCGGTTCTCTGAGTGTGCGGTCCTCAAACGACCTAGCTCTTGAACACGCTGCCCTTGGTGTAAACCGTTGGTTTCCTGTGAATAACGCAACCCGGATTGTCGTCCGGCTCTGCAACTTAAAAGCCCTGACTGGCAGTCAGGCAAGAATTTAGCGGCTACCGCTCCGGCGGCAAGGCGCAGTCTGCCCGTCTCCTGGTGGAGGCGGGCTTTCTGTATGGGGGTTCAAGTCCCCCTAGCTGCTATTGCCCGGCATTTCACCGGGCACCCATCCCCTAGCTGAGGTTTTAGCACATGCAATTTGATTCCCGCCGCGCAGATGCGGACGGATACCTGGAGTTCATCTGGCGCACAGATGTTCCCCGCCCGGAGGGCGTCCGCCCCCAGGCCATCGCTCTGATCACCGAGGCCGAAGGCGCCTACTACGGCATGTACGGTCTCCACACCGTGGTCGGCTCCACCGTCGCCGACTGCAAACAGGAACTGTTTGCCTTGATTGAGGCAGGCCAATGATCCAGCAGCACGCCACATCCGAGCACTTCGATAGGTGGGAGTGCCATGCCAAGACGCTGGACTCCTATTCCCTCCGCTACATCGTGTCCGACTGCCATAAGGCAGCTGACGCCATGCGGGGCTGGAACCCCGTTCGTGAGGGGTATTACATCGATCAAGCCGCAACATACGGAATGGAAATAACCCGTAGAAAACGTCCCAATCGTCCCAACCTCAAATGAACGTCGGAGCAGAAATCCTTGAGAATGCTCGCCATGCGCGGTCTCTCGTCGAGTCCTACAAGCAAGTCCCGAATTTTGATCGGGACTATCTCGCGAAGCTCGAAGCCAAGCGAACAGCTGCCGAAATAGAGGAGACCCGCTACATGCGAATGCTCCGCAGGTACAACAACCACCACTGTGTGAACTAATGACTGAAAAACTATTCCACGTTGATGCCGACTACTTTCCGCCCCGCGCGGATATGGCACCGCCGCACTGGGTGTGCGGCACCCATGCTCAGGCCGAGATGCTGGTGTCCCGTATCAACTCCACGATGCGCAACGTCCGCAACGTCCGTATCCGCGAGACGGGGTACTGCTGATGGACCGCTATTCAAAAGCACTCGAAGTGTGGGACCTGCTCCACAAAGCGGAGCAGCTTGTCATAAATGACAAGGATTATCACCCAAATGTTGTGCAAATGCTTAACAACTGCATGGACATTGTAGAAACACTCGAACACACCATTGAGGTATCAGGCGAATGACTTTCAGTATCACATGGACTACCGAGTCCGGCCTATTTGGCTGGACCGAGATCAGTGAGTGCATCGATATGGACGATGCAATTGAACACTTTGCTAATCATGTCAGGGGTGTAGACGCACCTGCTGACGCAGTTATTGACGTGATCAAACGCGTTTGATTCATGACTGTTATCAGTCAATGAACTGTGAACCCTTTACTAATCCTTACTGGCATGAACAAAAACGGCCTCATCCTCTGGGAGGGTTCCTCCCCCATCGACGGTGCTCCCATCGTCTGCATCGTGACTGGTTTAGCGCAGTCATCAGCCAACGACAAGACTGGCGCAATGCTCCAAACCTGGATTCTGCGCCAGGACGTTGCCCCTAACGTTGGCTACCGCGACGGCTCAAACGTCTCTGTCTGCGGTGGCTGTGCCCATTTCGTGCAGAAGACCTGCTATGTCAAGTGGCATCAAGCGCCGCTGTCTGTCTGGCAGTGCTACAAGCGTGGCAATTATG
>Ga0208162_1000044_pt1 | contig 57332 bp, 66 predicted proteins | sample CB_VirMetaG_4_FD_184539 | JGI IMG/M metagenome (GOLD analysis project Ga0208162, IMG submission 184539) | Freshwater to marine saline gradient viral communities from Chesapeake Bay - CB_1508_1M Viral MetaG (SPAdes) (version 4) | ecosystem: Environmental > Aquatic > Marine > Coastal | place: USA... | reverse complement strand
AGTAGTGGCACTTTAAAAGCATCTATTAATGGTGAAGATGGTTCTGCACAATTTGGAGAAGCATCTGGAAATGTTGTTTCTATAAACACAGATGGCAAACTAACAGCAAGAAACTCATCAGCAAGTGCAACTGTTGTTCTTGCAACTAATTTTAATGGAACAGATAATTTCACTGTTGCAGCAAACGGATCAGTCGTTACAAATGGTTCTGGATCTTTTGGTGGAACTCTCACAGTTGATGGCGTTCTTACAGCAGGTCAACGACTTGTAGTAAACCAAGATGGTACTAAATCTGGAACAGAGAATACTTTCCTCAACTATGCAGGAGATGGCACTACAGCCACTGTTGCTTTAACAGCAGATGGTGCTGCTACTTTCAGCGAAACTTTAACTATTGGTAGTGGATCTGCAGCTCCTGATGACTATGGTTTGATTGCTTATGCGAACTCAGATTCTCTTTCAAATAAGTCTGCTGTATATGCTAGAAACCTAAACTCTGGTGGTCGTACTTTTACTGGCGATAACGAAAGTGGTGCTACCACATTTGAAGTTTATGCCAATGGAACTGTTAACGCATCTGGTACTGTAACTACTCCATTCCTTACGGCATCAAACGCTGATGCCGTTAGTGTAGATACCGCATTGTTCAGAAACACTACATCTGGTGGTAACAACAGAATTCGTATCAACACTCTTGCTAATGGTGGTGGTCATCCATATATCAAGTTTGATTCTGGTGGATCCAACATGATTGTTGGTCAGTTGTATGCTGGCACAACAAACAATAAACTAGTTCTCGGTGTTGGAGACGATCCAACTGGGGTAACTGGATTAGAAGTTTTTGGAACTGGTATAGTAAATGTCAATGCGGCGGGTGAAGGACTAAGACTCGAACCTACAACTACAACAGATACTAGTTACATTGGGTTTAGAGGAAATACCAGTCATTATGGTTTTGTTGGTGCAGCGAATCAACTCGTCACTTCTGGACAATCAGATGATTTTGTTATTAGGGCGCAAAATGATTTAATTCTTTCTGTTAGCACTACACCAAAATTAACTGTTAGAGATGCCGAAACAGAATCTAGTCAGTTACTCATCGTAAGACAGGCAACTAGTATAGGAAATGCTGCTGGAGCAGGAGTAACATTATTTGATTTAGGTCCTTCAAATAGAGCTTATATTGCCAGAGGATTCATAGTTGGTTTTGGAAGTAATGCTGATATTTCATTTGAAATTACTGGAGTAACTGGTGGAACTGTAACTGTATTACATACTACTACTATAGCAGGGTCTGGTTCAAATCTAGCATTTAGTTCTTCTGGTGGAACAGTTACTGTGACTAATGGAATATACAATGCTAATGTTTATTTAACCATGTTGGAATATATGCCAAATGATGTCGGTAGTTGATAAATAATATTTTACCATGAAATTATGGATTCGTCAAAACTTAGAGAAGAGTTTAAGAAACAACTTGCTGAAGCTGAACTGAAATTAAAAAAGGCAGAGGATGAACTTACCAGTCTCAAAGAATATAAAATTAAATTACAAGGTGGACTGGAAACATTAGATCTTCTGGAGTCACCTGAACCTCCTAGTGTTGACAAACCTCAGAAATCTGAGTAGGATAACTCTGTTAAGGGTTCAGAGATAAATAGTAGAGCTTTATAAGTAATATCTGATGGCAGCGATACCTGTTAACATTGTAGTTGATCGTTATGCCAACTTTGATGTGACTTTCTTTATTACCAACAAAGATGGCACTCCCCTAAATATGGTGGGATATACTGGTGAAGCTAGTTTCAAATCTAGTTACAGTTCTTCCACTTCTATTGCAGTTCCTTTGGTGTTTGTTAACAGAACATCTGGGGAGATAGGAATCTCTATGACTGCTGCAGAGACTGGGGTACTAGATCGAAGAAGATATGTCTACGACATTTTACTAACATCACCTCAGGGGTATAAAACAAGGGTCATTGAAGGACTCGTAGAAGTTACACCTGGAGTCTCTTCCTAATGGCAGAGTATAATGTTAGAATAGGAACTAACACACATCGTGTAGCACTGAGGGAAAATCCTCAGTACAATCTTGATGTAAATTACCAGATTCCAACAAAATCAACACAGTATTCTAACTTGATACTGGATGATATATCGGCATCTTTTGATTGTGTTAGCGTACCTGCTGTAGATACATTCAATCTTGCTGTTAATGGAGAATCTTATTATCCTATTAATGAGCAACAATTAATTATCTCTATTAATGATGTAGTCTTAAGACCACTTGTAGACTACATTGTATCTAATAATCAGATTGTATTTTCTACACCACCATGTGCTGGAAATAAATTTTCTGGGATTGCATTAGTCACCACTGCTGATCTAACCAGAACTTTAAATTTTGTAATTGATGCTGGTTCATTCCCAATGGCCATTGGACCCAAGGGAGACATGACATTAGATATCTCAGGAACAATTGAGTCTTGGGTATTGGTATCAGATGAACCAGGAAACATCGAGATTGATATTCATAAGGCAACTTTTGATAATTTTCCAAACTTCAGTTCTATCTGCGGTACGGAACTACCAACGCTTGGTTTAATCAATCAATCTACCCAGCAAAAAAACAAAAACGATAATCTCTCCACATGGAACACAACGGTCAATGCTGGAGACATTTTTAGGTTCATTGTGAACTACTCGTCTAACATTTCAAAGGCGACAGTATCCCTAAGAATCAAATTATAAATAATCAGTGGTTATAAATAATCATACAGATAGCAACACGTAATCAAAGAGGAAACATTACATGGCACTCTTAGTAACCGACAACGGCGAAATTGATTCTCTGAGAAATTTGCTGAACTATTCGCAGAATATTCCCAGAAACTTAATTCTAAAGTTGTTTAGTACAGACACATACCCTGCTGAGAGCGACACTCCCTCTCAAACCAGATATTATGAACCATATACCGATAACAACTCGATCGGTTATGGTGCTGCACCTACTACTGGATATCCCCAGGTTTATAATAATAGAACTGATCAGGACTATGTTCAGCAGTACGGTATTCTTTTAAACGGCAACCGCTGGACAATCGAGACTGAACCAACTGCAGTTACCACCGTCAATGGTGATGGTGTTTCTGGAGAATACCTGATTACTGTTGCTTCTAATACAGGTATCAAGAAGGGTGATTATGTCACTGGTGGTTCTGTCGGAACTGGTGCATATGTTGTTGATATCGACGGCACAACCCTCAATCTGAGTGTCAAGAATACTGGTGGTTTTACCGCACAGCCACTGAGCTTCGGTAGAGGTAGAACTACTGCTGCATATCCTGAGCAGACTTTCACATTCTCTGGTGCTGCAGGAAATATTTACGGTTACTATCTGTCTCGTGCAAATAACATGCCCACCACCATTCATGGTGTGGCTGATGCTGCAACCGCTTCTGCTGCAACTCAAATCTCCAAGGTTCAAGTTAGAGGAACGATTGGTAACAATTACCTAACCCTTGCTGCTGTATCTGCATCTACTGCTGCTACTGGTACTTCTGGTGAGTTTGAGATCAGTGTTGCATCTACTGCTGGAGTTGCTGTTAACCAGCGCGTATCTGGAACCAACATTGCACAAGGTGCTCGTGTTTCTGGTATCGTTGGTACTACCGTTTACCTCACAAAAGCAAACGCTGGTGCAGTTTCTGGTAACGCAACCTTCCAGGCAAATGTTTCCGAGGATCTAACTCTCGGCATGAGAGTTTCTCAGACTGCAACTCCTAATGGTATCGATGCTAACACCATCATCACTGGTATTGACGAAGAGACTGAAGATACCGATGGAACCGTAAGAGTTTACCTCAACAATGCACTGATTGAAAACATTCAGGCATCTAATGGTAACGACACCGTTCTATTTGATTACAGCAAAGTCACTGCAAATGGTCATGGTCTGGTTGTTGGTGATGCAGTTTACATCGATCAGGGAACTGGTAACACCACCACAACCTCTGGTACATATGTTGTTCACACTGTACCCGATGTAAATACCTTCACTACTACCAAGGCACTTGATGGTACTGGTGCTCTAACTCTCTATGATGCGATCTTCTTCGCTGAGCGTTTCACCAATGGTCCATACGCGATTCAGAACGCAGGTGACCAAATTAAAGTAACCCTGAATGTCAGCCTCGACTGATTGATTCTAATTGAACTCTTTATTATGTCGGGGGATTGCTATAGCGGTCCCCCATTTTCATTAATGAGGAGGTCGATCTTTAATGGCTACAGCATACGAATATAAATCAGGACAATTTGTCTCGTATCCCCTTTCTTCTTTTGCAAGTCAGGGGATAAACTCGTATGCAAATCAAGTTATCGAAGAGTTTGGTTATGACGACCCTTCTCTTCCAGGAAGACTGCACAATTTAATCTTTAGAATTAGGACTGGAGATAGAAGATCTTACAGTTGGAGTCCTTCTTCTATTGAACCATTTATTAACATCGATCTGGGTCCATCTCTACAAAACCCAGCAGATGTAACAGAAACTAGAACGGATACAGTCTTACCAGACGATCTTCTAAGTCCTGCTTTCACTCAAACTGAATTGAGCGATTCTGGGACTGGTATTGGTGCTCAAGGTGGATTTGATATTGGTAGACACATTAGATTTTATGGTGGTAGTTTTAACACCAACAGAATAGTTGAATGGGAATTTGATAACGATGTAATAGATACTATTACATTTTCTGCAATTAGAGGTACAGACTTCAATGGTGGAGAAGATCCAGATATAACTGATGAAAGTTTGTATTTGGATTACTACGACGGATCGTCTTGGGTTCGTATTGATACTGTCGTAGCATACAACGATACTAATTTTAATACACTTAATAGTGTTGCAATTGCAATACCCTTAGCTGCGCGTGCTGCTGGTACAAGATATAGACTAATTCAACCATTACAGAGTGGTAGTTACTTTGACAACTATGGTATAACTTCTATATCCTATAGTTATAGCTATACTTATAATCCATTAGTAATAATTGATCACGGATCTGTCCTAGATCAAGAAGCATATGCATTAGAGGATTGGGGTCGTATTATCTACGAAGATACAAACTTCCCATTCGGTGAATTTAGACCTGTCAGCAATGCGACTTGGACAGTTGTACGCGCTTGGGTTGGTAGTGGTACTGTATTCGAAAGAGGCGATACTTACTATCGTCTTGTCGCTCCATATATTGTCAGTGGTACGCTGGAGGTTTCTGGCTCTGCCATTACACACTGGGTGCCAAGTATCGAAGCAACTGGACTATTTGGCATCCAGTCCCTTACAAATGTCGCATTCTCCAAGAAGGAGTCTGGCAGCGGAAAACTATTCAATATCGGCAACGGATTCTCTCTCCGTAGCAGAGCATATCTCGGTGAGGGAACACTTAAACTTACAAGTCTTACAACGGTATCCTTCCAACCTAACTGGTTTGGTGAAGGTACAATCTTTATTGATGGTGCTGTACAGAATGTTACCAGAACATTTGGATTCCATGGTTCTGGAACACTACCAGCACTCAATGGTCAGGTAGAACGCAGAACATATTCCTACAACACTTCTGCTGTTGTACCTTTCGATTATCTGGACTTTGGAACTATTCCACTCCAGACATATCAGCACATCACATCGGATCAGACTCTATCTGGAATCAGTACAGATCCAGTAGTTCTGGTAGATCCTGGCGTCACAGCAACTGTAGATCCTCAGTATCAAGTTTCTCTACCAATCGGTACGCCACAAAATACGCTTGAATATGCTCCAGTCACTATTGGTAAAACTACCAATGAAGATTGGGGTTACATTAATATTACTGGAACATTGTATCCCTTTGGTGTTACTAGACTTAAGTCTGAGACACTCATTAACTTTGTTCCAAATTATGTTACTCAGGGTGTTATTCACCTCACTGGTGACGCTAGAGCAAGAACGAATCCAATCTGGTTCAGCTACATTCAGATTGAGGTTGGTGGTGCAGCAATCACTAACTTCAGTCTCCTACATCCTGGTTCTGGTAACCTGTTCAGTATTGGTGGTGGAGAGACAGTCAGATCTCGCTCTTATGTTGGATCTGGTACACTCTTCAACTTTGTTTCTAGTGAAGAGAGAATTGCAACCGACTATGTTGGTAGCGGCGGAATCAAGTTTAGTGGAGATAGTCGCGCATCCTTTGCTCCTAACTGGTTTGGTGAGGGCACAGTTAAGGTTGATGGAACACTATCTAGTATTCTTAGAACATACGCACAGAACGAAGTTAGCAATCTGTTCGTATTCAGTGGAGACGCATATCATGAGCGTCGCACATACAGTTACAATGATTCTTCGATTGTATTCTTTGACTATGAAAGCTTTGGATTCTTGCCATCTACGGCATCAATCGGTGAAATCACATCTTCCAGTGTTCTATCTGGAACATCCTCTGATCCAGTTATTAGAATTGGAAATAGTGTTACTGCTGTAGTTGATCCAGAATATCAAATTATTCTGACTGCAAATGCTGTTCCAACAGTAACCTTAGATCATGGTGTCATTACAACAGGATATTCTGGCAACATTGATTGGGGCTTTATTAATCAGACAGTTACAAACTATCCATTTGGTAAGTTTAAACTTGTTAGTGAAACTGTTACCAACTTTAGTCTTGGACACTTTGCTTCTGGTGGAATTACACTTGATGGTACTGCGAGAGCAAGAGTCAATCCTCAGTGGTTTGCTGAGATTCAAATTGAAATTAATGGTGGAGAACAATATAGTCTCACCAAGACTCATGTTGGATTTGGTACTCTGTTCAACTTTGTATCTACAACAGACAGAAGAGCATATGCATACGAAGGTGAAGGTCAAATCTTCGCAATCAGTGGTGCTGCAGAATCTGTTACATTCAACAAAGATGAGCAGCAGATGCTCTTCTCTGTATCTGGTGTTGCTAAAGTTTCCTTCACTCCAAACTGGAACGGTACTGCGAGAGCAGAAATCTTTGGTGCTGCAGAACCAGTTCTCAGAACATTTGGTTATCAAACACAAGGTACTCTGTTTGCTATCAGCGGACTGGTCGAAAAGAGAACTTACAGCTACAATCTTTCCTCTGTCAATTACTATCAATACAGAGACTATGCTGGTCTGCCTGCAAGTGGTCAAATTACCGCGATCACCACCAGTCAGAATCTTTCTGGAAATTCTCCAACATCGATTATTCAGATTGGTACTCCTGGCGTCGATGTTACTGCAACAATTCCTGTTGGAGATACTTATACAATCGATCCTGCAATTGGATCTATTGTCAATGTTTTTGTCGATTGTGGATTTATTACAAGTCCAAACAACGAAAGAACCGTCAGAGAAGACTACGGATTTACTTTCACGCCAAGTTCTATCAGAACAAAAGTTACCGAATATCCATTCGGTCACATTGCGAGATTTGTTTCCTTCACTGCAACTCCATTCTCTATCGCCAATTATGTTGGCGGCAACTTCAGAATCTTTGGCGAAGCTCTGGACAAAGTTACTCCAAAACATACTGGAGAAGGAAGTCTATTTGCTATCAGTGGTGCTGCAGAAGCAGTTGGATTCAACCCACCAGATATCACAACCGATATCAAGTTTGTTGGTGCGGCAGTCGAAAGAGTTACTTCTTCCGAAGAGTCTCGTGGTGGTGTTATCAGTATTACTGGTCAGGCACAGGAGACTGCAGCAACCGCTGCAATCAAGTTTGTACTTTCCAAGATCAGTGGTACTGCAGGAGAATCCTTCACTCCAAGTATCACTGGATTTGGAAACCTATTTTCTATTGGTCAGAGTGCAGAAGCGATCACGATCGACATTCCTGCATTCCAAGCGGATCTGGTACTCAAAGGAACTGCTGGAATCAGATCTGCCGTTTCCGAGTCCGTCACTGTACACACTGAAATCTTTGGCGCTGCGGTTCCAACCTTCAGTCTTGCACATTATGGCGCTGGCGTCATTTATGTCAGCAGTGAGGACAATGTTCCTCTCATCACACTTGCTCACCTCGGTGAAGGTCAAATCTTCGCACTCAGTGGTGCAGCAGAATCTGCAACATTCAATCCAGAAGAGAATACTGCGCTCTTCTCCTTCAGGGGTGCTGCTACTCAGCGTGCAACATTTGCCGAGAGTGGACTTGCAAGTCTGGAACTTTCTGGTTCTACAGCACCAGAAATTCTTACATTCTCCGAACAACCATTTGGAACGACATCGCTATTTGGTGCAGCAAATGTCATCAATGTCGATGTATATCTCGCAGAGGGTACTCTATTTGCAATCGGTACAAGTGCCGAAGCAATTACAATCAAGATCCCTGCATTCCAAGCAGACATCGAACTCAAAGGTGCTGGCACTCAAAGTCGCACATTTGGTGGCAACATTGGATTCCGTCATCTGCGTCTATCTGGATCTACCGAACCAGAAATTCTTACATTTGCAGAACAACCAACAGTACAAACCGAGATCTTTGGTGTTGCAACTGCAAAGAGATCTCGCGCTTGGAGTGCCGAAGGTACTATCTTCAGTGTTGGATTTACAAACGAAGCAGTTACTCGCAAACTGCCAGCATTCCAAGCAGATATTGCATTCCGCCCAGAGAAAGCGGGCATCTCTGCTGGATACAGGGAGATCAGTCAGGGCGGAACATTTACAATCTCTGGCGAGGTCAGCACACCGATCCTCACATTTGCAGAGCAGCCAACAGTATTCATCGATGTCACAGGAGTCGCCGCAACTCCAAGAACTCGTGCATATGAAGGCGAAATCTTTATTGGACATTTTGGTGGTGCTGCAGAGAGTATTACTCTCAAACTGCCAGAGTTCCAGTCCGATATTGTATTCCGTCCAACTGCAGCTCGTGTCAGAGCTACTGCCAATGTAATTGCTTCTGGATCTCTATCGATCTTTGGAGAAGTATTTGCCAGATACACACCAAACCATATTGGTTCTGGTACTGTTACACTTTCTTCCCTCACAACAACTTCTCTATCCAAAGATTATATTGGAGAGGGTCAGATCTTTGCGATCAGCGGTGCAGCAGAAAGTGTTACCTACAATCCAGAAGAGAAGCAAGCACTATTCTCCTTCACAGGAACGAAGGTTGAAAAAGTTACATTCAATCCACCAGAGCAAGGAGCATTCCTTGATCTATTTGGAAATGTATTTGAAAGATTTACTCCAAATTATATTACCGAAGGTGTTATCACCATCGATGTCGATACAATTTATGCAAGAATTGTTCGTTATACTGGAGAAGGTCAAATCTTTGCAGTCAGTGGCGCTGCGGAGTCTGTTACTGTCAATCCAGACGAACAGCAGGCACTCTTCGATATTACTGGTCAGTCTGTACAGAAAGTTACCAGAAGCGAAGTTGTATCTGGAACCCTGTTTGGATTTGGTGGTGCCGCAGAATCCAGAACAGTTGCACCAGAAGCGAAGGGTCTATTTACAGTTACTGGATTTGCAGCAGAAAGAACATCTGCGGTCGAAGTTGGTGGTGGCAATCTATTCAGCTTTGTCAGCAGCGAACTGCGTCGTACATTTGCATGGGAAGCAAATGTTCAACTGGAAGTTTCTGGTATTGCAGATGTTACCAGAACAAGAGACTTCACTGGATTTGGTTCTCTGTTCGCTCTGGATGGAGCAGCAGTTATTACTGCATTCTCTCCAGAAGTTCAGGTCGATATTCATGTATTTGGTGCAGCAGATACACCAAGAACCAGAGTACATCGTGGTTCTGGATCTCTATTTGCATTCGACAGCGCAGCAGAATCCAGAACAATTGCATATCAAAATGTTGCGATATTCAATTTCCTTGGTGTTGCGAGACAGAGATTTGCAAGAACTGTCATTGCGGATGTCAATGTCGAAATTCGTGGATCTGCAGCAGAAGCATTTGTCAGAGACACATACAGAGGATCTGCATCCGCTCAGTTCTTTGGTCAGAGTCAAGAAAGATTCTCCAGAGCAGTCACTACATTTGGAACTGCAAGAATCTTCAACGAAACAGTCGTACCAACAGTTGTCAGAACAGCGTTCTCTCTGGGTGGTGCAACAATATTCGGAAATGCAGGACTCACAAGATCCAGAGGATATGAAGCTCATGTTCATATTGAAATTGACATCACAACTACAGTTATTGCTCCTTATCAGAGATTCGTATCTGAGGGAGGTGTCATTCTTACAATTGGTGATGCTAGAACGAAGAGAGTTCAGGTTGCAGCACCAAGATCTTATGGATGGATTATCTAATACCATAAATACTTTTGGTATCTAATAAACACTGATGACAACTCAGGTTCAATTTAGAAGAGGTACTACAGCTGAGCACGCTCTTTTTACTGGGGCTCAAGGCGAACTTACTATTGACACCGACAAGAATATGGCCGTCATTCATGACGGTTCTACAACTGGAGGTTTTGATGTCTTTAGAGCAAGATGGGAATATATTAATACCAGTCAAGTATTAGGAACATCACTTCGTTATTTGGTTGACTCTTCTAACGGTCCCCTCACATTAAATCTTCCTCTCTATAATAATCAACTTGTTCCAAAAGCGGGTGATGTTATAGAGTTTATCGACGTAAAGTTCACATGGGATATAAATAATATTACTATTGTGGACCCTATCGGCAGGCAGTTCCAAAATACTTTTGGGGTTATTGATTCTCCATTGGTTTTTGATCTCAAAGGCGCGAGCGTCCAGTTAATTTGGGAAGGCACATACTGGAGGGTAATCGTATCATGACCATGTATATCAGCGATAGCTACAGATCGTCTGGATCAGGCGGCGGAGGTGGCGGCGGATTTTCTGGTAACAACTACGACCTTGGTAATGATTTTACCATCCATGCTCTTCGTAGAGATGCGGATGGTATGCTAGTTTATACCAAAATTAGAAGTATCGATAACGATACCGTGGATTTCCATCGTTTGGATGGAACTCCATACCTAGATATTGCAACTGGTTTGTATGATTATGTAGAAGAAACTACAGAAGAGAAATCATACACAAATGATCCACAGGATAAATATCAACAGTATAGATTTGATAGTAGGAAAATTTCCTACTTCGTCGATGATGATGGATATTTTGTTATCCGCTTTAATGAAAATTACGATTATACCACCGAAGGACCTAAGTAAAGGAAAACACAAATGGCAGATTTTAGACTCGGAAGACTAAAATTTAACTGGCGCGGTGATTGGGCGGCTGATACTGCCTATGTCATCGACGACATTGTTAAGTTTGGTGCTAACACTTATGTTGCTGTAACAAACCATACTTCGGTCTCGACCGCAGCACAATGGTACTCTATGGATGCAAGCTATTGGCAGCTGCATACTGAAGGTATCTACAACAGAGGAGATTGGGCTCCTAACACTTTCTACAGAACGAATGATATTGCCAAGTATGGTAATGTTCTGTATCTTACTACAGTCCCTCACACATCTACATCTATCTTCAACTCTGCCAATTTCTCTGCATATTTGGATGGATTGAAGTTTGAAGATACATATTCTGGAACCACTGAATATCAAAAAGGTGACATCGTTACCTTTGGTGGTTACTCCTATATTTGTATCGCAGAAGCGGTTACAGGACAGCAACCAAATATCGGTCTTGGTACTTCTTGGGAAATTCTAACAACTGGTTTTAAAGTTGTTGGTAACTGGGACAACACAACCACTTATGTTCCTGGTGATGTTGTTCTCCTTGGTGGTAACTCTTATGTTGCAAAAGTAACAAACATCAACTCTTCTCCTGCTGCTCCTGGTCAAACCGACTGGGACTTTGTTGTCGGTGGTTTTACATGGAGAGGAACTTGGGATAACAGCACAGTCTACTTCCCTGGCGATGCAATTACTAGAAACAGCAACTCTTATATTTGTATTGCACAGTCTCAAGGTAATGCACCTGAGCTTGATACCACTGGTCAATATTGGAACTCCTTGGCACAAGGTGCTCAGGCGAATGTTCTGACCGATGCTGGTGATATTCTATATCAGTCTGGTTCTGGTCCTGCTAGACTGCCTATCGGTTCGAATGGTGAAGTTTTAACCGTTGATAGCAACACTGGATATCCTACTTGGAAAAAGAACAATGTAACCCAGAAAGTTTATTATGTTACTCAAGAAGGTAGCGACACCAACACTGGTGAAAACATTACCGAAGCATTTGCAACTCTTCGCTATGCTGTAGATAATGTTACTGGTCCCGCAACCATCTATGTTAAGGCAGGTTCTTATCAAGAGATCCTTCCAATGCGTGTTCCTGAGGAAGTATCTATTGTTGGTGATAACCTAAGAACAACTCGCATCCTGCCAAGAGCAGGCGAGCCTTCCACTCTAATCAAACTAGATCTGCAACAAGTTCCAGATGCTCAGTATAGAGTTCTTGGCAGCACGGTTGTTTCTGGTGATGGAAGCAAGACAGGTGAAGTTCTTGATGTTCAAGACGGTGGATCTACAATCGTTCTTAAGATTCAGGGATTCGCTGGAAACAGAAATGGTGACGCATACAACCTACTAACAGCAAACTCTTCCTTCATCGTCAAGGAAACAATTGCTAAAGCACAACTTGGTGGTGTAACAATTACCAATCCACCAAATGGTGACAACTCTGAATATGAGTCGGTTCTTACTCAACTTCTCCAAGCCATCACCGCTAACGTTGGTTATGGTGGTAATGATGTTATTTACGATAAAGTCCAAGATCAACTAGATTCTAACTTCTGGAACGGTTCCGAACCTGAAGTCGTGGCAACTCTTGCCTACATGAACCAGATTGCATATGATATTATCAACAATGTTACCGTTAATGTAACTGGCACTCACGGAATTACTCAAATCAAGGATGAAACAATCACCAATGTTGCTGGTGGATGTACGAATATTGAAGCAGCAATTCAGGCACTTATCGCCGTCGTTACAACAGGTCTGACAAACGGTGATCTCACTTCTGTTACTAGAAGTGCTAACAGCAGTCTATGGACAGTTAATGATACCTTTGAAGCTGGTGCAACTGATATCATCATCCAAGGTGTTGAAATTGTCAACAACGAACATGCAACCATGTTCCTACTTGGCAACAAGACAATGCTGAAAGATCTTGTTATGGACGGTCTCCTAGGATTCGTTCCTTCGGTTTCCGATCCAAAGGACATGAACACTGCAACTGTTAAAGGTGTTTATGTAAGACTCGATCCTAACTCCCCAATCACTAAGTCTCCATATGTTTCTCAGTGCTCTTCCTTTGGCGCTACAGCAGTTGGTGCAATTATCGACGGTGATGTTCATGCCAAGTGGGATGGAACTGGAACACCTTCTAACAAGTCCATCGTTTTTGACTCTTGGACTCAAATCTACGAAGATGGTGGTGTTGGTTTCTGGGTAACAAATAACGGTGCATCTGAGATCGTTTCTTGCTTTACCTACTACGCACACATCTCTTATGCTTCTACCAGAGGCGGTAGAATCAGATCTCTGGCAGGTAACTCTTCCTGGGGTACATACGCTATCGTTTCTTCTGGATTCAACCAGAATGAGCAAACTCTCAATGGAACCATTGATGGTCTCCAGTTGGAGTATGATGTAACGAGTCTTGTCGCTGGACCAACTGGTGATACAATTTGGTCCAATAGCGAGAGAATTATTGGTCTAACTTCTGGAGCAATCGGAGAGATTGTTTCTGTTCAGGCAGGTGTATACAAGATTCTCTACAGACCACTGAAGGGAACATTTGTACAGGGCGAAGTCATTAGTGGTCAAACTACCAATGTTTCTGCTAATCTCGTTTCTAATACTGATGCAGTTGGTGGTCAGAACGGATTCGTTGTTGTTCTGACTGGACTGAGCGGAGCACCTAAGCCTGGTGGTTCTATTGAATTCATCACTGGTCCTGGTGGTCTTGGTGAAGAAATCTTCACATTCGTTGTGGCAGAATCTTCCTACACTGCACCAATTGGTCGTGGTAATCTAACTGTTACCAGAGGATTACTCGGATCTGCTGGAGTTGCTCACAATGGTCTGGAATTAATCACCAGATATCAGTATGGTGATCCAACCACATTGAGTGCTGCGATTAACAACGCTACAGAACAAACAATTTTTGTTTCTTCGATTAGTGGATTCTCCATCGGTGCATTCTTAATCATTGAAGATGAAATGATGGCGATCAACTCCTTCCCAACTGCAACTTCGATGACAGTTACTCGTGGAGTTGAAGGAACAACTGCAGCACCACACAACTCTGGTCTGACAGTTCGTTCTATTGAAATTAAAGTTGTTGCTCAAACTGATACACTCAGAGACATTGATGGCAACCAACTAATCATTCGTGTTTCCGATGCATCTGGATTTAATATCAATGACTACATCAAGATTGATAATGAGTTTATGCAGGTTACAAATGCACAAACAGATACAACTGGTACAACTCTAGTTGTTCTTGCTGCAGAAAAACCAACCAGAACCTATGACGGTCAGGCATATAAGATTAGATATTCTTACTCTCAGGTAAGACTAACTGGTCATGACTTCCTGAACATTGGTACTGGAACTAAGACTCAAACTAACTGGCCAGGTGAACCACTGGTATCTCCTGCCCCAGGTAACGAAGTCACTGAGGACTTCCCAGGTCGTGTGTTCTTTGTTTCTACTGACCAAGATGGTAACTTTACTGTTGGTCGTTACTTCAGAGTTAACCAGGCAACTGGTAGCACAACCCTGAACGCATCTTCCTTCGACCTGTCTGGTCTGTCTTCCTTGAGACTGGGTTCCATCGGTGCTCAGCTTGGTGAAAGCATCACAGAATTCTCTTCTGATGTCACACTATCTGCTAACAGCAATTCTAAGGTTCCAACTCAGCGTGCAGTCAAGACATATGTTGACAGCACCAGAACAACCAAAGGATATGTCTTCTGGGCAGGATCTATTTGATCCCCAAATTTATAAATATCATTAACCGCACTAACACTTTAAAGAGGAAATCACAATGGCTTCTGGAATTCTGGGGACACAAGCATCCCTAGCTGCAGCAACACTAACTACTGTATATACCGTACCAGCATCTACAGTATCTTACCTAAACTTGAATATGGTCAATACCAATGCTACTCCAGTTAGCGTTCGTATTGCTCTTGCTGCTACCGATACTCCAACCCCAGGTGAGTACGTTGAGTACAATGCTGAGATTGGTGGATACGGAGTCTTAGAAAGAACTGGTATCGCTCTACAAGCAAACAGAAAAGTTGTTGCTCTTGCAGATACTACTGGCGTCAGCATCTCTGTCTACGGTGTTGAAGAAACCACTTAATTCTTTCGATAAATAAACAAATAGGAGAACATAGACCCATGGGACGAGTATTAACACCACCTGCAGACACTAGAGAAACAGTAGCAGTCACATCCGACCGCAATGTTTTGTCTGGAGAAATTTTGCTTCTAGACACAACAGCAGCACCATTAACACTAACACTTCCTTCCAACCCTAGAGTTGGTGACCGCATCAATCTAATTGATGCTGCAGGAAACTGTGGTACTAATAAAGTAACGGTGCTTCGCAACGGTCATAAGATTGCTAATCTTGCAGAAGATTTGGATTTTGATATTAAGAATGCATCTCTTGAGCTAATCTACACAGGATCTGCTTTCGGTTGGTCGATCCTCAGTAACTGATAACCCATTAGAGGAAAACAATAATGTCGAGTTTAAGAGACTTACTCGATGTAGCTTCAACAGACTCATTGCCCATTCAAACATACATGGGTCCTGGAGCACATCAATATTTTTTTAGAGGAACCCACTGTTGGGAATATAGTGACAGTCACAACTATGACTGGAACCGTTATAGGTGGTGTGTACCTGCCAACTGCGTTTGCCGCATTAAGTGGGAAATCTGGGGCGGCGGCGGAGGCGGTTCAGGTACATGCTGCTGCTCTATCGCATGGTCTGGACACTCTGGACAGTATATGTCCTGTACACAGTGTGCAGAAGAGATGGGAGTCTCGCAACTTGATGGTTGCTGCTACGACATTTGCGTTGCCTCTGGCACATGCCGTCACCCCTCTAGAGGTGGTTTTGATGGTTGTAAGTCTTATATCAGCGGTCCTGGTCTAAACGACTTCTGCGCTTGTGGTGGATGTCATGGATTCAACTGCTGTCACTGGGTTGACTCCTACTTCTCATGTAGAACCAGAAAGAATGAAATTGGTCCTGCATGTAACAGAAAACAAACTGATCACTTCAGCACTTCTAACGGTGCTTGCATTGCTTGCTGCTTAGAAAAAGGTAAGTTTTGGTGGGGTAACCTAGATTCCTATATCCATTACGATTGTAACCCAGGTTGCGGTAACTGGTGTCACAAGAAAGATTACCACCCCGTTGCTCCTATGTTCGGTGCTAGATATGGTATTCACCATGTCCTGCGTCGTCCTGAGATGCACTCTTGTGGTAGAAGAGCTACATTGTGGTTGACTGGTGCTAATGGCGGATTCTCTGGAGACTGCTTCAGAAACGGTCCTCCTGGTTCTGGTGGTGTCTCTGCTCAGGTATATGGCGGCGGTTGCTGCTGTTCTTCTGAGGGTGCTCATGGACTCGTTAGAGTCACAATTTACTGCAAATCTTAATAGAGGGTACTACTAGACAAATGGCAAACCTAAGAAAACTAATCGGAAGAGAATACGCCAGTACAATTGGATCCACAATTGGTGAAGTTGGTGCCCTAGACATGAATAACGAGGGAAGAGTTTTTCTCTTTACTGGTTATTGTCATGACAGCAACTGCAATAGCAATTACTGGGAGTATTGCTTACAACACTGGTGCGTTCCTTGTGGAACAACATCAGTCACCTTCGAACTTTGGGGTGGCGGTGGTTCTGGCGGCGGTGCTTGCTGCTGTCAGCAGGGTATGCCTGGTGGTGCTGGTTCTTATGTCAGAAAGACACTACAGTACCCTCTAGTGCAAGGCGGATGGTGTTACTCCCTATGCGTAGGAGCTCCTACATGCTGCTCGCAATGTTGTATTGGTATTCAGGGTTGTAAGACCTGGGTCCAAGGTTGTAACTTAAGCAATCTTTGTGCAGAAGGTGGACTCCCTGGTAAAACATGCTGTTATGCATTCTGGAGCACAGATTTTAGATGTCTTGATAAGGTTTCGTTTGATGGATGTGGTGGATATAGTCTACATACCGATTGTGCTTGTGCATATGGTGGAGACTTTATGGCAGGTGGAAAACCTTCTTGGTTCAGAGTAGAAAATACATCCAGTAACTGCTACGCAAAAGCAGGTCTGGCAGTTCCTTATGGTCTAATTAATAATGGACCCGCATACATTACCTCAAACTATAGAGGTAATGCATGTTCTCACGAATATACAATGTGTACTGGAACTACCCCATATGCATTTAGTGCCAACTGTCAGGGTAGAGCTGGCTTACCTGGAATCGGTGGTCCTTCTGCAACATCTTGCGGTGGTTCTTGCTGCTATGGATGGGGTGGTTCTGTGGGACAAATCAAAATTACATACTGTTCTTGCTGGATTCAGGGTGCTGATCAGAGGTCTGCTGGAAACGAGAATTGCGCTTGTTTCTTCTTCAACTAATAAATACTAGGGGTAATTAAAATAAAATGTCAAATCTCAGAGACTTACTAGGGTTAATTAGCGAAGAATCACTTGTTTCTCTTGCTGCTCCCGATTCTGTTACTAAAATTGCTAGACTTCCATCGGAAGGATACTGTGTTCAGTATGTCATGGCGAACTGCGGTGCTACCTGTCAAGAATACAGTACCGCTTATAATTACTACCAGATGCAAAACTGGTGTGTTCCAAATGGAGTTTGTGATGTAATCTTCGAGATTTGGGGCGGCGGCGGTGGAGGAGGATCCTCCTGCTGCTGCTCCAGAGGCATCCCTGGTGGTTCTGGTGCATATGCATATAAGCGTCTAACTGGAAGCATCTATGCAGGTTGTGCTTATCAATTTGAAATTGGTGAACCTGGATGTGGTAGAATGGGATGGCAGTGTGGTGATCCTGGTGGATATACCGCTATCACTGGTCCTGGTTTGTCTAACTTCTGTGCTGATGGTGGTAATGCAGGATGCTCTTGCTGCTTCCTCTGCTGCTGCACACAAAGATATATTTGCCTCACCAGCTGCCCAGGTGGTTGCTGTGCATGTTACTTTGGTGCTGACGGCGGTGCTTATGGAGTTCCTGGTTTTGCATATGTCTTCTGCTATGACAACCATTGCTGGAACAAGCAAATGCTTCCATACCCAGCTGGTCTAGTTAACGGCAAAGGCGGTTGGTTGGTTGGCAACCAATGCTATAATAATGGTTGCGGATATTGCACACTTCACTGGGCAACAACCCAACTTAATTGGGGTGGTGGATATTCCGAGAATAATTATGTTCCTGGTATTGGTGGTCCTTCTGGATGGACTTGTGGTGGTGGTTGCTGCCACGGTCAAAACGGAACTCCTGGACTGATCAGAATCAGTTACAAGTACGACGAGAACTTGTAATAGTATCGTAATAGTATAAATAAATTAAGCAAAGGTCAACGTCACTCTTACAGTTATGGCATTCTCAAAAGCATTTACATTTTCAGCACCAGATGATTATCTGGCTCAAACTGACAGTCTGGGACTGACAGTTGATTGGACCTATGAAGGACCACCACATCTGTTTGTTTTTGTTCATCGTGAGACTGGTCTTTGGAGACCATCTCAGTCTTGCATTTCTGCGAACCGTCCTTTCACTCAAGAAGAGAAAGAAAGTGCTCAAACTCGTGCTGGTAGAGATCATCTTGCAGTTGAGATTGATGTCGCAAATGCAAGCGTAGCAGAATTGTGCATTGCTTCTATTCTCTTTGGAAAAGACACTGGTGAAGCTGGTGGATATCCACAGAAAGAATATGCTACTGCTGATGGCGTAGTACACTACAAGCGTCCAGATCCTCAGGGACCAGACCACACCTTTGCTGCTGACGAAATTCGTTACGATCTATCTGCTGAAGAATGGGTTACTCCACTTCCTTGGTTCAAACCATGGATCACCATGGAGCAGCACATGGCAGCTCGTGACGGTCTTCGCGCAGATGCTCAAGCAAATCTTGATGCAGAGGCAACAGAGAATGGCGGTCAGGGCAATCTGACTGATGAGATGAGAGCAGCACTCACAGCATTTGTTGCAGAACTAGATGGTCTATATGACAAGTTCTCTGCTGCTGATGGTTGGGGTCCTCATATGATTCCATTCCCAGATGATCCTAGAACCGACTGGATTGATGGTTATGATTATCGTGTCAATGATATCGAGTCTCTTGTCCAAGCAGAAACTGGTATGCCTGTTGTCGGTGGTTTAACAGCAGCATCGGAACCTACTGCTCCCGAAGAATGATAATTTTCTAAAAATGTGCTAAAATAAAGGAGGGCAACAAGCTCTCCTTTTTTAATGGTGTATATTGTGAGTCTTAAATATTCTGATCTTCGTGACTATATTTTTGTTTATAATCTATTGTCGCATGATTTGTGCGATAACTTAATTGAGCGTCTAAACAAAAAAAGATGGAAAGATCATAGTTGGTATGATGCCGCAGAAAAAGAAGCAATCACAAAATCTGATTTTAAAACCGTAGTTGACGCTAAGTGTGCTGCAACAATATATCCATTGATTAGAGATCTTTGTTTAGAGTATAACAAAAAATACTTTGTAAAAGAAAACACAAATTCTGATATTCTTTGGTCGATTGTTTCAAATATAAAATTTAACAAGTATTCTGTGGGGGACAGTATCATTCCCCATCACGACCACATTCACAATATGTTTGATGGAAATTTAAAAGGAATTCCAATCACTAGTATTATTGGTGTTTTGAATGATGATTATGAAGGAGGAGAGCTAAAGTTTTGGAATGAATATACAGTTAATTTAAAAAAGGGAGATGTGGTAGCATTTCCATCTGTATTTCTTTTTCCCCATGAAGTAACTAAAGTTACTAATGGAATAAGATATTCCTGGGTTGGATGGTGTGTATAACCGCCCCTTTTTACTTGCCTAAATATTTGTACGAATTCAAAGAATTCTATATTATTCTGTTTGAAACGAATCTATTATGAGACCCAAATCATTTTTCATTAACGGTGGAGCTGGCCGTGTAATCTGCTCCATCCCTGCACTTGAAAAATACCAAGAAGATCATCCAGACGAAGATTTTGTAATTGTCTGTGAAGGTGGAACTGATTTTTTCAAAGGTCACCCAACGCTTTATGATAAAGTGTTTGACCATTGGCACAAAGGATTGTTCCAAGATAAGATTAAGCACACAGACATCGTTACTCCAGAACCCTATAGGGTTTGGGAATATTACAATCAAAAGTGCAACCTATCTCAAGCGTTTGATATTGAGATCAACGGTAAAGGCATTCGTGATCTATCCAGACCTAAGATTAAACTTTCTCGTGATGAAGAAGTCAATGGACTCTTTATTGTCGAAGAGGTTAGACAGCGTACTGGAAAAAAGAAAACAGTTGTGTTCCAACCATTTGGTCGCGGAGTGACTACGGCTGGCAACATTATCATGGATCCTTCTGGTAGAAGTTTTGAGTATAGCAATACAGTTAGCATTATCAAGAAACTACAGAAAAAATATTCTGTTGTTCTTCTTTCCGAACTTGAGATTGATTTTGAAAAGGAAGGGTTTACTGAAACAGTTTCGCATCCTAAGAATATGCCTTTGAGGAATCTTGCTGGTGCAATCAAAGCAGCAGATTTATTCATCGGATGTGATAGCGTTGGTCAACATATTGCATATTCTTTTGAGAAGCCTGCGATTGTTGTCACTGGATCTACATTTGGTGAGAACATCAGTTATCCAAATGAGGAATCTTTCTCCATTATGGATATGGGTGGAGATCTCAGAGTATATGATCCTATTCGTATTTCCATCGATGAATATACGAACAGAAACAATGATCGTATTATGGGTATGAATGACAAGGTAGAAGATGCCATTCTTAAAGAAGTTGATGTTTACATGAACAAATACTATAAGAAACCATCTTTTGAAGTTAAACTTCCAGAAGGTATGATGCAACCTTTGGGTCCATCTCCTGAACAGATGGCAGAGATGCAAAAGAATATGCCCACACCATCCTTGAATGGTAACGGTAAAAAATCTAACAATCCAAATTTGATTCCTGCATTGATGAGTGAATCGGGAGTCACCCCAGAACCACTGAAGAGTGTTGCTGGTTTTAAGAACACTAAGTGAGGTAAATTATGAGTACGATTCTTGCAGTAGCCCGTGGTCACAACGGTAGTACAACTTTGATGGTTGATGGGGAAATTATTTTCTATCTTGAAGAAGAGAGACTTTCTAGATTTAAGTACGATGGATCCCCTTTGATGGGTATCAAGAAAGCATTTGAGTATGTTGATCGTATTGATCATTTGGTGGTCTGTCACACCCATAGAGACGGTCCTAGACTTGATTGGACTGGTGATGACATGTATGAAGGGTTTGTTCGCAAAATTGCCAGGAAGAAGTGGGAGTTCCAAACTCACTACATTGATACCACCCACCACGAGATGCACGCAGCATGTGGTTTCTACAACTCTGGTTTTGAAACTGCAGCATGTGTTATTGCTGATGGTGCTGGCAGTTTCCTTCGCATGGATCAAGTTCCAGATACTCTGTATGAGTTCGAGACTATTTTCCAAGCTGGTTATCCAGACGATTTTGATACTGTTTGGAAGCACATTGGAACTAAAGCTTCTATTGGATTCCATGAACCAGAACCTAATCACTTTGTGACTGAGTACCCTGGTCATACCAAGATGTATGAAGCAGTAACTCAATACTGTGGATTCCCTGCCATTGAGGCAGGCAAGCTTATGGGTCTTGCTCCATACGGCAAACCAAATGATGAACTTCCTTCCTTCTTCAATGGTGAGTGGGGAAATCGTGATCTGGTTGTTCCTACCTATCCTAATGCAGCAGCAATCAACACTGAGAGATATCCTATCCTCAAGCAAGATGCTCGTGAGCATATTCGTGGTGGAACCTTCCCTCAGTATACAGATATCCAGAAAGACATGGCATACAAAATTCAGGAGGAAACTTCTGAGCGTATGTGTCAGTTGATTGAAAAAGCAGTTGAACTGACTGGTGAGAAGAACATTGTTATCTGTGGTGGATATGGTTTGAACTGTGTTGCCAACTATAAGTATTGGCAGCGTTTCCCTGACCTGAACATCTACTGCGAACCAATCTCGCATGACGGTGGCACATCTATTGGTGGAGCAAACTATATCCACCATAAGACTACTGAGGCAGAAGAAGTTCGTAAACAAGCATCTGTTTACTATGGTCCTCAGTATGATACTGCTGGATATGAAGCAGATCTAGAGGGTCTGGATGTTACTGATACTTCTTATGAAGAGGTCGCAGGATTGATTCGTGAAGGAAATATTGTTACCATTTATCAGGGTCGTTCTGAGGGTGGTCCTCGTGCTTTGGGTAATCGTTCTATCTTGTTTGATCCCACCATTAAAGATGGTAAAGACATTGTTAATGGAGTAAAGCATCGTGAGTGGTTCCGTCCATTTGCTTGCTCTATCAAGGCAGAGAATGTTCATGACTGGTTTGACCTAGCAGGTCGTGAGGAAACACCTCACATGATGTATGCAGTCAAGTGTCAGGATGGTGTGGAAGAAAAGATTCCTTCCGTTATTCATGTAGACAACACCTGCCGTATCCAAACTGTAACTAAGGAGCAAAATGAACACTACTACAATCTCATTGATGCATTCGATAAGATTGCGGGTGTACCTATTTTGTTTAACACTTCTTTTAATCTTGGTGGAGACCCGCTGGTCGAGACAATCGAGGATGCAATTGACACTCTGAATAAGAGTGATATCGAATACATGTATCTTCCAGAGATCCAGAAGTTGGTGAAAGTTCCAAATGACTGATTTTTTTGAAGACATCGTGGAGATTGAAGATTTCATACCTCCACGATATCAACAACACTTAAAAGAAACTGTATTAGATTCTAAATTTCCTTGGTACTTCAATCGTGATATCACATCACCATTGTGGTTCTGGAAAGAGAATCATTTGAATGACTCCACCCTTGAGGTGGAGGATTCTTCCTTCACTGGGTTCATGCACATCCTTTGGGGTAGAGATGGGAAAGAATCTGATTTTTATGATATCTTCGTTCCTCTTCTATATTCAATGGAAGAAAAAATTAATATGACTATCAAGGATCTTATTCAATTGAGATTGGGTCTCTTTACATTGAATAAGAATAAACAACCCTATCATGTTCCACATGTGGATTATCAGAATGATGGATTGAAATACACGGCAATTTATTATTTGAATGATAGTGATGGTGATACTTTTTTCTTTAATGAATTTCTAGATCCTAATATTAAGAGATTCATTAATGGTTATGACCCCAGTCTCTTTACTGTTGCCAAGTCAGTTAAACCTAAACAAGGTAAACTGGTATTGTTTGATGGTAGAAGATATCATGCTAGCTCTTATCCTGAGAGCACTCCCGAACGAATGGTTTTAAATATCAATTTTGCTCCTGTATAATTATGTGGATCCTTGGTGTAAATAGATCGCACGATGGTGGTATTGCTCTGTTAAAAGATAATGAAGTCGTTCTTTCTATTCAGGAAGAAAGACTAACTCATGTCAAGTTTGATAGAGAGTGTCTAAATGCGTTGGACTTAGTTCCTAGTTTCACCAAGGAAATTGATATCTGTGCTTATACTCATTTGTATAACACCAAGAATGATTTTGGACCATACTTTAAATATTTAAAGAAGATCGGGATCCATGTCAAGCGGTATGTTGAAGCGAAAGACTACCACCACTCGCTTCATGCCGTTTGTGGATACCATCACTCAGGATTCCAAGATGCAGCAGTCTTAGTCATAGATGGTGCTGGTAGTGATTATACTTATGGCAAGGAGAATGAAAGTATTTTTTATATTAAAGGATCTGCATTAGATGCAACTTGTGTTAAACAGGGCATTGTTGGATATCCAGAAATAAAAACAAAAGAAGCTCCATCATATGTTGATGAGTTTAAGTCCATTGGTGCTGGATATGTCTATTCTTCTATAACAGAAGCACTAGGATGGGATGGTCTTGAGTGTGGAAAAACTATGGGGTTGTCTACTTATGGCAAACCAAATAAAGATATTAAACCAATGCTACATCTGAATGGTGGAGACGATACTCGATTTGGATTAGCAGATTTTAATGAGCATAAAAATGTTAAGGCGATGATGATACCTTATTCGTATATGTCTCATTTTAAGGATGAAAAAGATAAGTTTCAGAAACAAGCAGATCTAGCATATGCGGTTCAATCTGAATTTGAAGATTATGTCTATAATCGAATCATGCTTGCACATGAACTGACTGGATCAAACAATATTGTTTATACTGGTGGATGTGCTTTAAATTGTGTAGCAAATTATAAGATACTGAAAAAATTGCCAGCACATATTAATCTATATGTTGAACCAATTTCTAGTGATTCTGGAGTTGCTTTGGGTGCAGCATATATTGCTTATGAAAAAGAAGCTTCTCGTAGGTTTGAAAGGAAACCTATCAAAAAAATTGATAACATTTATTATGGACAACCATTAAAGTATGAATCGAGATATGAAAATGAGAAAGAGGTATCGGCAGAAGATGTTGCCAAGTTAATTGCTGCTGGCAATATAGTTGCTATTGCACAAGGTCGTTCTGAGAATGGACCAAGAGCACTTGGAAATCGTTCTATTTTATTTGATCCTAGGAATAAAAATGCCAAGCAAATTGTCAACACCGTTAAAAAAAGAGAACATTGGAGACCATTTGCTGGAACAGTTATGTTAGAATATGCACGGGAGTGGTTCGATCTCGATCGTCTAGAAGAGTCTCCTTTTATGATGTATGCTATGGATGCTCATGAAAGTGTCTGGGATAAAATTCCTGGAATCCTACATGTCGATCAAACATGCAGAATTCAAACTGTCACAGAAAAGCAAAATCCAAACTACTATAAATTAATCAGTGAGTTCAATAAACTTACTGGGGTTCCAATCTTATTCAACACATCATTTAATCTTGCGGGAGATACCATTGTTGAAACAATGGAAGATGCTATCAAGACTATGAAAGAGAGTTTGATTGAGTATCTGTATCTACCCGAAGAAAACAAACTATTGAGTTTCCCAAATGACTAAACTAAAAGATTTGATTCTGGAACTTCCCAACTTCTTATCGGAAGAAGATTGTGATAAGTTTACTACTATGTTCTGGAACAATACCAGCAAGCATCATGATGGTGGAGTTGGAGATGGAGAAGTAGATTATACTCATAAAAAAGCAACTCAATGGCATCCTGAAGTTGGTAGTGATTTGTGGTGTCAACTTTCAGTTGAGGTCGATAGATCTATTGACCAATACTACAAGAGATCTGAATTACTGTGGCGTGGACCTCTTGTTTCTTATGACTATTCTCTTAGATGTTATGTAAAAAATGATGGGTGGTTTAACGAGCACATCGATGTGTCTCCTTTGGACCCACTTCTACTTTCTAGATTATATGCAATCATCATTTATCTTGATGACGTTGAAGTTGGTGGTGAAACAGAATTTACTCAGTTGGATTATAAGGTGAAACCAGAAAAAGGTAAATTGTTAATGTTCCCTTGTAATCATCTATATCCACATAAAGGGAATAAACCTATCAGTAGTGGCAAGCATGTGTTTACTGCATTTGTTTGTGCTGATATTGATGCACCGCATTTAAAACAAGCACAACACCCAAATCAGATGCACGGAACTCCTTACCAAAAATATCATGGTTAAAGTTTTTGTTAATGGATGTTTTGATGTCTTGCATAGAGGACACTTTGAACTATTGAACTATGCAAAATCCTTAGGTGATGTGTTAATCGTTGCTGTTGACAGTGATGAAAAGGTTAGTCAAATGAAGGGACCAGATAGACCAATCTATTGTCTCGATGATAGAATCTATCAACTGCATTGTTTATCTGCGGTTGATACTGTAATGAGTTTTAACTCTAGACAGGAGTTGGAAAGTCTGGTAGAATTTGTGCGACCAGATATTATGGTTGTCGGTTCTGACTGGAAAGATAAAGAAGTTGTAGGTTCGCAGTATGCCAAATCAGTTCGGTTTTTCGATAGAGTCGGAGACTATTCAACCACAAAAACAATTCAAGGTTCTCCTTATAGGTGATTCTTGTATAGACAAATATGTTTATTGTAGTTGTGATAGGTTAAGTCCAGAGGCACCAGTTCCTGTACTAGTTGAACAAAGGGTGCAACAGACTAGAGGGATGGCATGGAATGTCAGAGATAATCTTTTATCCTTTGGTGTTGAAGTATACATCATGACAAATCAAAACATGCCAGTAAAGACTAGGTATGTTGATATTAAATCAAACCAACAAATCATGCGTTTAGATCAGAACGATGAAGTTGACGAATTTAGTTGGGACTTGCCAACGGAAAAATTTGATGCTTTGGTAATTTCTGATTACAATAAAGGATTCCTTTCGGAAGAAAGGTTATTTGATCTGGTTGAATGGTTTGATGGTCCTACATTTATTGATAGTAAAAAGACACATCTTCCTAGAAATTGCTTTTTAAAGTTGAATGATTTGGAAGCAAAAAAACTTACTGGTGTGCATCCACATTTAATTACAACGAAAGGTTCTGAAGGTGCGACATACAGAGGAATAACTTATCCTGGTGTGAAAGTTCCTGTATTTGATGTTGCTGGTGCTGGAGATACATTCCTATCTGCACTTGTGTATTTTTATTTGAAACATGGTAGAATAGAAGATGCAATTCCGTATGCAAATAAATGCGCGGCTGTAGCAGTAAGAAACTCTGGAACCTATGTTTTAAGTGAAAATGATATCATTGAAATATGTAATTGACATCGACGGAACTATCTGCAATAAACCAGTTGACGGTGACTACGAAACTAGTGTTCCAATTGAAGATCGTATTGAAGCAATAAATAGATTGTATGATGAAGGTCATCAGATCATATACCTTACTGCGAGGGGCATGGGGAGATACAAAAACTCTCGCGCCCTAGCACACAAAGAATTTTATGAACTAACATATAACCAATTGAAAGATTGGGGATGCAAATTTCATGAACTTCATATGGGTAAACCATCTGGAGATTTTTATATTGATGATAAAGGAGTATACTCCAATGATTTCTTTGGATGATATTGTAGAAGTTGAAGGACTGTTAGATCCTTTTACTGTTTCTTGGATTAGTAAAGAACTATCCGAATATCCAGTGTCGTATGGACACAGAGCTTCTGAAGATGGTGAAACATTCTTCGGAAGAATTTTTTTCTGGGATGGATTTAGAGAACAATTTCATCAGAAAAATCTTCCTGCATCGGTAGATTACCTTACTAATTTTGTTATCACAAATTTGGTTCCTATGATTGGGAAAGAGTATCGTGGTCTCAGAAGAATTGCATTGAATGCTCAACTGCCTGGACAGACTGGGGGAATTCATTGTGATGATGAAGAAGACACTAATCTGTGGACCGTGCTATACTATGTTACAGATAGTACGGGTGACACTCTAATATATGATGGCAAAAAAGTTGAGTATTCGTTTAAATATAAACAGGGTAAGTTTGTAGCTTTCCCATCAACATATGTTCACCAGGCATTATCACCAGATGCTGGGTGGAGAATGAGTTTAGCATTTGGAATTCTAGTATAATGAAACATGTACCTAAAGGTTGGGGATACGAAAAGTGGATCGTCAACAACAATAAGTATTGCGGGAAAATTCTCTTTTTCAATAAAGGAAAGAGGTGCTCTTGGCATCATCATAAATTGAAAGAGGAAACTTTCTATGTTCAATCTGGTAAGATTCATCTAACATACGGATATGAAGATGACATTGATCTTGCAGATGAAGTAATATTAAACCCTGGAGATAAGTTTGATATCCCCAGGGGTCTCAGGCATCAGATGTATGCTATGGAAGAAAGTGAGATGTTTGAATTTTCAACTACTCACTACGATGAAGATTCTATAAGAATTACTCCTGGCGATTGACATATTCTTGGACGGTTGTAAATTTGTGTCCAAACCAATCAAAACCAGTTCTAGTGTCGTATTGATATTTACCTTCTAGGTGTTTGGGGAAAGGGATCTCTTCGATCTCTGCCCCATATTTTTCTGCAATAATTTCAGCAATGTCTTTAAACGAATATGAGTGATTAGATCCAAGATCATAAATTCCAGACCCTGCTTTGTTATTACTAACAATGTCAACAACATCATCCACACAAACAAAATCTCTGAACATGTCTTCAGATCCTTCAAAGATTTTAATTTTTCCTGTAGTCTTTGCTTGTTCAGTAAACTTGCTGACAGGACTGCGCTGGTCACCTTTAGATTCTTCGCCGTCACCATAGACATTGAAGAATCGGAACCCCTGAATTTTGCTAAACTGATCCATATTCTGTTGCACCCAGTAGTCCAATTGAACTTTGGAGATAGCATAAAAGTTTAGTGGATTGATAGTCCCATCCGAACAGTTTCCATATACAGATGCAGAGGAAGCATACTTGACTGGGATGCCAAATTCAATTGCTTTTTTAAAAAGGCGGATTGAAAACTCTACATTGTAGATAGTGAGTTTACCAATGTCCGTTTCTGTTGTAGATGAGATTGCTCCCATGTGAATGATCTCAGTGATCTTGTCCCACATGGGAAGATTATCTAGCAATTGAAAACAGTTCCACTGTTCCATCCCAATATGCTTTTCACTTTGATCGACAAATTTTTTGCCGATAAATCCATTGCAACCAGTAATGATCTTCATTTCAATCCAACTTATAAATAACTAGAGACTGTATAAACCTAAAAGTTATGCCAGCTGCAACATATGGTTACCTGGCTAGTATTGTTCCTAATCAAAAGACTAGGACACTGCTTCATGTAGCCCCAGTATCAAAATTGGTAGAGGGAAGACTTTCCATTTCACACCAAAATGCAACCCCAGTCAAGGTTCGTATTGGTGTTTCTAGTGGTACTCTTACTAATTTTGCTCCGTCAAATTATATTTTGTATGACTTGATTGTAGAACCTGGGGAAACATATGAGACTGATGTTATTTATTATGCTAACGAGCAGTCTCTGATTGTCTATTCTGATAGCAATCTAACATCGTTTTTGCTACATGGAGAAGTTGTAGATAACCCAGTTACATCTGGATTTCTTAATTCTATTAAAATTTTAAATGCAAAAACAGATACTGTATTATATACGACTCCTGGCACTGAAGAAGTTGATCTTTCTATCTTTGTTTCTAATCAAGGATCTAGTAGATCCAGATTTAGAATTGCAATTCAAGAAGACGGTCAACCTAAGAACAGTGCTAACTACTTAAATTATAACACAGTTCTTTATCCAAAAACATTCTATCAAAGAACAAATATCAAAGTATCTGGTGGACAGCAGATTGTTGTTTGGGCAGAAGATGCCAATCAAATAAGTTTTGCTATTTATGGAAAATTTAATTATAATGTTGTTGCTACTGATTTTTCCGTCAATGGAAACTTTACGGTTGTTTCCGATTCAGATCTTCAAGGAAATGTTGACGTTGGTGGAAACCTAACTGTCGATGGCGAGACTGTTCTTTGGGGAGCAACTGAAATTAAATCCACTCTTGGAGTTATTAGTGGATTAAATATCGGTCCAGACTTGTTAGATCCTACAATTCAGTTGACTGCAGCTGGAGGAATCTTTTTAGACAATGGACTAGTTGCTGGTGGCGGTGGAGTTTTTAGTGGAGTTTTTTCTGCTGCTGCAGGTAAATTTACTGTTGATTCCCAGGGCAATACAATTCAAACAGGAACACTAAGAACTGCTGGTATTAACGGTAATCTAGATCTTCTAAATAATAGAGTAACAAATCTAGCTCCCGCTCAAGCGCCAACTGATGCAGTAAGTCGAGGATTTGTGCAAGCACAAGTTACGGCGTTATCAATTGCACTATCATAAGGATTATCGAGGTTTTTTAAATGGCTAAAAGGCAACTTAGAGACTATGTATTTAAGCCTGGACTGGCTGGTCTTGGATCAGTAAAAGTCCTTGATAAAATTAATCTTGATCAAGTCCTATTGATCAACAATGCTACTGCGAACGAAATTCTTTATAATTTCAGTGACCCTAGTAGAAAAATTATTGTTGAATTTACGGCGACGGATGACGGTAGTGATGCTGACTTCCCATACGCTAACACACTATCAAACGGTGTTACTGAAATTCACTTTCAGTATGATACTTCTCAGTTTTCTAGTACCGATGAAATTCAGGTCTTTGTAGAAGATCCTATCGTAACTACCAGACCTTATGATTTTGGTACAGATGCTATTGAAAGGCAGCGTGTTTCTAACACTCTGTCCATGCTTGACGCTGACTTTGAGTATGGAATCCAACCAACGAAGTGGCAGACTATTGACCTCATGAGAGGTTATCCATCTACATATGAATTTCCTGGAGCTGATGTTGAAGTTGATAGTATTGTTACAGATGCTTCTCAAGGTTCAGGTGGAATTGGTCCATCTTTAATTACAGTAGATACTATCCTCAATCACGGATTTTCTGCGGGAGATCCAATCACACTAAAGGGTGTTGATGATGGAGTTCCTGGATTTGCTAAAGCAGAAGGTTCTTTTATTATTAGTGTAGTCAATAGTGATACTCAATTCCAGTTCTATGCAAAAGGAAAGGTTGGAGTTTCTCCAGCAACTTCTTTGTTTTCTGGATTCATTCAACTTAGAAGAGCAGGATTCTACACAGGTGCTTCTCTAGGTTCTCCTCAGTTAACGGTTGCGTCTAATGGTGCTTCTGGTCAACTTACTACAAGAAACATTAATACACCTGGATCACAAAGAATCGGTATTAATCTTCCTGGATCTGTTCCACCAGTTGGTGCTCCTATCACTGGATCTAGCATTCCTGCTGGTACACAGATCACTGGATATGTTCCAACAAATGCTACAGTTGCAATTACAACTTCTTTCACCGCACCAGTATCCCAAATTGTTTTAAACGAAACAGTTGATTTGGAAATTGGTTCTGCTCTTAGTGATGGTTCTGGAAATGCAATTTTCGTTACCAACATCGAAGGAAATACAATTTCCTTGTCTGCTCCATACACGGTTTCTAAACTTGGAAACAGTTTTATTTCAGAACCAACATCAGCATCTCCATTAAACTTTGGACAAGGAACAGGATCTAGTTTCAACATCAGCAGAACTTCTGGAGCGTATGATGTTGTAGACATCGATCCAATTGTAAGATATTACGAAGTAAATGCTACTGGTTATGCTGGACTCGGATCTAATGCAACTTTCAATATTACTAGAAATGCAGCCACTGGTGTATATACAGATGTGTTTGTTTCCAACACTGGTACTGGATATTCTGCAACAGAAAACATTACAATTTCTGGTCTTAATCTAGGTGGCGTCGATGTTACAAATGATCTAACGATTACCATCCAAACTATTGACGCGAATGGTAGTATTGCTAGTTTCACATTTACGGGAACAGCATCAAACACCAATCCATCTGCTGGTCAAGGTTATACTGTTGGTGAAAAAATTAAAGTATTTGGTAATACCCTCGGTGGTATTTCCCCAGCAAACGATCTTTCTATTATTGTTACCTCTGTTGGTGCTAATGGAGAGATCACAGGGTATAAACATTTAGGTCAAGGTATTTTCTCAAGTCAAGATTATAATTCTCTTACTGGCACCACAAGTGGAACTGGTATCAACGCAACATTTAATGTTTCTAGAACTGGTAGTGGTCAAAAAACTGCACAGGTCGAAGTCGTAGATATTGGCGGAACTATTGAACAAGGTGATGCCTTCCAAATTAGTCTCACCGATACAACATCATCAACGCTTGAAACTTTCAGCACTGCTTCTACTGGAACTAGCATCAGAAATGTTAGAAATGCGTTGATTAATCAGATCAATGATTTGACAACTGGATCTGCATATTTCTATGCATCTGCTGGATCCACTGAGGGACAACTTTACATCACAGCATTAGTTCCTGGTAATGCATTTACGGCATCTGTAACTAGCTTTGAGGGGGATGCAAGTCCAGCAGATACTCAGACATTTACAGTAGCTAATTTTATTCCTAACGAAAATACATCCACCACTCCAACATATTCTGCTAATATTTCAAACCCTGGATCTTCTTTCCAACCTAACGACACAATTGTTATTAGAGGTGATGACCTTGGTGGAAATAACCTTGAGCATGATCTCACTGTAACAGTTTCTACAGTTGGTCCTTCTGGTGAAATTACTTCCTTCACCATTAGCGGTACTGCCGCTACTGGTGACGCAACATTCAATTCCATTGCTGGTACAAATGTTGCGTTCAGTGCAACATTCTTGCCAAGGATTTCTAATGGACTATACAATCCTGAGATTGTAAATCCTGGCACGGGATATGAGATTGGATATCAATTTAAGATTGAAGGTGCGTCACTTGGTGGTGTATCTCCAGTAAACGATATGACCATTGAGGTTGTAGACATTGATTTCTTGACAGGAGCTATCACTGAGATCTCAGCTATTGGTACTCCAGTTATTGGCGACACAATTGCTTTCTATCCATCCATTGCTATTTCTTCCGCAACAACTGGAAGTATTGCCAACGGAGCAATTATTTCATACTCTGCTATTGCTAGAATTAAAGCTCTATTCCCAGGACCACATGGATTGGTCCCAGGAAATACAATCTTGACAGCAATTACATCTGTTGGACCTGGACATGGGTTGGCGGCTGGTCCATTCTTTGTTGAAGAAGTTGCAGCACCAAATGAATTTGTATATACGGTTAGAACTACTGGAAGTGTATCTACATCTCCCGCTCTTTCAGGTAGAATTTATGCTAGACCAGATTGTTTCTACACCCACAGACCATTTGATGGTGGTGTACAACTAGGAACTGGATCTCCATCACATGGTGCTCAGGCAATTCGTCAGTCTAAGAAGTACATCAGATATCAGTCTGGTAAAGGTATCATGTATACCACTGGTGCTCTATTCGCTCCTTCTTATGATTTGAGAACTGCAACTGCGGATGGCACTGCAATCGGCAGTATCATCACTATTACTACGGACGATGTAGACCATGGTCTTCAAGTTGGTGCTGAGATTCAACTAGATGGCATCACCACATCTGGATATAATGGACACTACACTGTTGCATCTATTATTGATGAAATCACATTTACTGTTCTCGCACTGACAACTCTCGGTTCTACATCTGGTAAGTTTGGTGACCAACCAATCGTTGCTCTCTATAGATGGAAAGGTTCTACTGTTAGATCTGGTGCATTTGACGATCAGAACGGAATCTTTTTCCAGTATGATGGAACAAACCTTGCAGTTGGATTGAGATCTTCTACATTCCAAATTGCTGGTACTGTTTCAGCAACTCCAGACAGTAACTTAGTTCAGGGAGTAAATACAAAATTTACAGAACAGTTGGTTGTTGGTGATAGACTGGTAATTCGTGGTATGAGTCATGTGGTTACTGCTATTAATAGTGACACTCAGTTGTCGGTAAACCCAGACTACAGAGGTGCAGTCCCAGTAAACAATACTAAAGCGGCACTAACAAAAGACATTATCATTCCACAGAGTGAATGGAACATTGACAAATGTGATGGAACTGGTAAGTCTGGTTATGACATCGAGATCAATAAAATGCAGATGATCGGATTCCAGTATTCCTGGTATGGTGCTGGTTTCATCGACTGGATGTTCAGAGGTCCATCTGGTAACTTTGTCTTCTGTCACAGACTGAAGAACAACAACAGAAACCGTGAAGCATTTATGCGTTCAGGTAACCTACCAGTTCGTTATGAAGTTTTGAACGAAGGTGCTAAATCAAGACTAGTCACAGGTATTGACGCTTCATTTACAGAATATCTACAAGTTGAAGACACATCTCTGTTCCCAAATACAGGTGTTGTTTATATTGATAACGAAATGATTCGTTACACCAGCAAGAACAATGCAACAAATAGACTATTGGGACTCACCAGAGCAGCACAGTTGTCAAACTTTGTTGCTGGTGCTCAAAGATCTTATACTGCAGGTGTAGCAAATAGTCATATTGCTGGAGAGGGTGCAATTCTTCTAAGCAATACAGCAACTCCACAGATTAACCACTGGGGTTCTGCGTTCCTGACTGATGGCGGATTTGATTCTGACCGTGGATATTTGTTTAACTATCAGGCAACTGAGGTTGAGATTTCCACCGTTAAGACCACACTGTTCCTTATCAGACTATCGCCTAGTGTTTCTAATGCATTGACTGGTGACCTAGGTGAGAGAGAACTGATTAACAGAGCACAGTTGCTACTCAAGAACTGTGAAATTACGACTCAGGGTGGTAGTGCTAGTCAGGGTGTTGTTGTTGAGGGTATTCTTAACCCAATCAACTATCCAATCAACCCAGCAGACATTGAATGGTTTGGTTTGAATTCATCTGGTTCTGGTGGACAACCATCGTTTGCTCAAATTGCAAACGGATCTACAGTTAACTGGTCTGGCGGCGGCAGTTCTATCAGCGCAACAAACGTATTCAACCAGAACTATTACGCTAACTGGGTTATCTTTAATAGAGCTGATGTTGCTGGCGTATCGATTGGTATGTCGGTTTCTGGTGGTGGTCTGCCTGGTGGAACTACGGTTACTCAGATTAGAAACTACGATAGTGCTAGGGTCAGGGTTTACTTCTCCCAGTACACTCGTGCAGGAAACTCTGGATCTTCTACCTATGTGTTTGAACTTCCTCCTTATGCACAACCAGGAGAGCGAGTCTTCTCCTTTGTGGCAGCACCAGGATCTAGAGATACAATCGACCTAACCGAACTGAAGGAACTTACCAATACTCCAATCGGTGGTAGAGGTACATTCCCCAACGGACCAGACGTTCTTGCAATCACTGTTTATGTAACTTCTGGTAATCCATTTAACGCAACGGTGAACCTCCGCTGGGCAGAGGCACAGGCATAATAGGAGATACATATGGCACAACCAGCCAGCAGAACAGAACTCAGGGACTATTGCCTCAGACAACTGGGTGCTCCAGTCCTTGAGATTAATGTAGATGACGATCAAATTGATGATGCTATTGATGACGCTCTCCAGTATTACAGAGAGCGTCACTTCGATGGCGTGGAAAGAATGTATCTGAAGCATAAATTTACTGCTGCAGATGTAACTAGATTCTCTACACCACAAATTCAAACCGACACCATCAATGGTTCTGACTGGGAAAGAACTGATAACTATCTTGACATCCCACCACATGTTGTTGGAATTTCTAAAGTCTTTGGACTCAATAGCAACACCATCAGAAACAATCTGTTTGGATTAGAGTATCAGATCTTCCTAAATGATTTATATGCATTTGGATCTCTTGATATTCTAAACTACTTCATGATCAAGCAGTATCTTGAAACTCTTGACATGGTGTTGAACAATGGATCTTTCATTGAGTACAGATTTAATCAGCGTCAAGACAGACTATATCTCGATGTTGATGATACCATGATCAATGAAGATAACTATCTAATCATTGATTGTTACAGAGCATTAGATCCTGATTCTTTTGTTCAAACATATAACGATCCGTTCGTTAAAAAGTATACTACTGCATTGATTAAGCGTCAGTGGGGTCAGAATCTAATCAAGTTTAATGGTGTCACTCTTCCTGGTGGCGTATCTCTAAACGGCAGACAGTTGTTTGAAGATGCACAAGCAGAAATTAATCAACTCATGGAAGCTTCTGCTAGCACATACGAACTACCTCCTCTGGATATGATCGGATGAAAAGTATTTACTTTCCTCAACATGGTGGCGTCAATTCTGAACAGTCGCTCATTCAAAGTTTAGTTGATGAGCAGATAAAACTGTTTGGAACCGATGTGTATTATCTTCCAAGGAAGATGATCAAGGACAAAACTCTAGATGATATCATTTATTCTGAGTACAAAACTCAGTATATGATTGAGATGCTTCTAGTTAATGTTGAGGGTTTTGGTTCTCCATCTGAGTTTATTAGTAAGTTTGGTCTTCGCATCACAGATGAAGTAACCTTTGTGGTGTCCAAAAATAGATGGAGTCAGATCTTCCAAGAGTTTGCTGACATTACTACTGTTGATGGTAGACCCAATGAGGGAGATTTAATTTTCTACCCACTCACAGGTGACATATATGAGATCAAATTTGTAGAAAGAGAAGCTCCTTTCTTCCAACTTGGTCAAACATACATCTATCAATTAACGGCAGAGATCTACGAAATTGGTAGCGATTCCTTTGAAACTGGTATTCCAGAGATCGATACCACAGAAGAAATATTCTCTACATCTATAGAGTTGCAGATGGATACTTCTGGAACTGGAGAATACTTCCTCAGTGAAACGGTTACTGGATCTACATCTGGAGTTACAGCAGAAGTTTCTTATTGGGATCGTGATACTGATATTCTTACTTTGATCAATAGAACTGGCAATTTTGTCACTGGAGAAACTGTAACTGGTAGTGAAAGTGGAACCGCTAGATCTATTACTACGGTAGATAATTTGACTATGGAGACAGTTCCATATGCAGATAACAGATATATAGAAGATGAAGCTGACGACCTAATAGATTGGGGCGAGCGTAATCCATTTGGCGAATATGGTAATTTTACTACAGGTGACTTCTGATGTTGGGACCACATTTTTATAACGAAGCGATTCGTAAAACAGTTATTTCTTTCGGTACATTATTCAATAATATAGAAATTCGTAAGACCAATCCCGACGACGGAAGTGTCATTGAATCTGAGAAAGTTCCTCTGGCATATGGACCAAAGCAAAAATTCTTGGTGCGCCTTGATGAAAACCCAACCACAAGAAAGGTTGCTATCACTCTACCAAGATTGTATTTTGAACTAGTAGATGTCTCCTATGATTCTGCTAGGAAGACTAGTTCAATTCAAAAAATTAAAGCATCAAAAGCTACGGATGATGCAAATGAAGTTAGAGTTCAATATGTTCCAGTACCATATGATTTAACATTTGAATTAGGAATTATTGCAAAATCTAGTGACGATGGATTGCAAATCTTAGAACAAATTCTTCCATACTTTCAACCATCATTTAATGTCACAGTAAATTTCATTCCAGATATGGATGAGAAGAAAGATGTTGCCGTTATATTAAACAGCGTCAACTACGAAGATGATTGGGATGACAATTTTTTAAACAGAAGAAGTATTGTTTGGACTCTAAGTTTTACAGTCAAATCTTATATCTACGGTCCTTACAGCAAGGCAGAAGTTATTCGTAAGGCTCGTATCATTGAAACAATTGGCGATCTCAATGTTAGCAAGAGACATGCCGAATTGTCATATTCTCCAAAGGCACTGGAGGATAAGAATAATGACGGTGTTATTGATGCTGCAGACGATGCACTTGTCGTCAGTACAGATGACTTTGGATTTAATGAAGGATTTGAACTGCTATGAGCCTAGAAGAAAACATGGAAGAGATCTTGAATATCAGTGCTGAGGTTGTTGAAGAACCAAAGCCTGTCAAGAAAGAGCGTGAGGCAGACAAGGATGACCGCCAGAAGGACTATGAATATACCAGGGGTGAGTTATACACCCTCATAGATCAGGGTCAGGAGGCGGTCAGAGGCGCTTTAGAGGTCGCTCAGGAGAGTGGACACCCGAGAGCGTATGAAGTCGCTGTAGCGGCGATGAAACATGTCGCAGACATGACTGAAAAACTTCAAGATCTTCATAAAAAAATGAAAGATCTTGACGAAGAAAAGAAAGGACCATCCCGTGTCACCAACAATGCTATGTTTGTTGGTAGCACTACAGAGCTTCAGAAGATGCTGAAGCAGATGGGTGGCGGTAAACGATAAATACCTCAGAGGTGTAATCTAGATGGCATACACAAGATACGATTACAATAATGTTATTGTATCTCCTCAACCAGCTAGCACAACTGTCAATCAGTTTTCTGGCACTGAGGGTTGGAGCACTGTGACTTATAGTGATTGGAATGGTGATTATGTCGCACATGATTATTCTAATGCTACAAGAACTCCTGGCACATATCAAGCTAGGAACTATGACAATACCACTAGAACACCAGCGGCGTATCAGCGTCACGATGTAGATAACAACGCAGTGTTAGCATAATGGCAGGAATATTCAACTGGGACGACAACTTTAGATTGAATGTTGCCATGGGCAAAGTCCGTGGTGCTTCAACCATCCATAAGTTTGGTGCTGTTCCCGCCATGTCTCAAAGTCAGACAGGCACCATCTGGGATAAGAACGACACAGTATATCCATGGGCGTCATGGAGCACTGCTGGTGTAATCGTAGCACCACAGGTTACTGCCGATGATGCTGGTAAGGTTGTGACAGTTCTTGGATTGGATAACGACTTCAACGAAGTATCAGAAACATTTACTTTATCCGACACAGCAGCAGTAACTGGAACAGTTCAGTTCCGCCGTGTGTTTAGAGCATACATTTCTACTGGCACTAATAATGTTGCTGATATTAGTTTCACTAAAGGTGGCGTTGATGTATTGAAACTTACTGCCACGAAGGGTCAAACTCTTATGGCAATCTACACAATCCCTGCTGGCAAAACTGGTTATCTATACAGAGCTGTTTGTACCGCTCAATCTTCTGCTGATGGTAGCGGTCACATGTTCGTTAGATATGAAAACGAAACAGCATTTAGGATCGCCCACTCCTTTGAGGTTGCTGGTGTTGGTGGTCAATATGATTATGACTTCTCATTCCCAATCCGCATCCCAGAGAAATCTGATATTGATCTAAGATTGACAACCAGATCAAACAACGGTCGTTATACAGCAGCATTTGATTTACTGCTACTAACTGAGGTATAAATATGAAGTCGTTCAAACAGTTAAGGCATGAGCTCAACGAATCAGCCTGGACCAGAAAAGAAGGACAGAACAAAAAAGGAGGACTCAACGAAAAAGGACGCAAGTCTTACGAGAGAGAAAATCCTGGATCTGACCTCAAAGCACCAAGCAAGAAGGTTGGAAATCCCAGGAGGGCATCCTTCTGCGCTAGAATGAAAGGCATGAAGTCTAAACTAACTAGCAAGAAAACAGCTAAGGATCCTGACAGCAGAATTAATAAATCTTTAAGAGCCTGGAATTGTTGAGTTAGATTGATATAATTAATTGAGGTTGCTTTACCATGATGAGACTTAACGCTTCGGACATCACAAGACTTATCCTTGCCTGTAAGACTTACCAGGATACAACTGGTTCGGAATACATTTGGGATGAGTATGAGCATTTGATAACAAAATTGAAATATTACGCAGAAGAAAATTGTGTTGACGAATAGATATTAACTGGTATCATAAAACTATTCGCCAATAATCCGATGTTCAAAAATTGGGGTAATGACATAGAACCACCAGAAAGATTGTCAAGAGAAGAAGTTCAGGAGATGATCGATGCAGCAATACGACGACACAACCGTAATGCTTCTATCATTAGCATGTGCGTTGGTTGGGTGGTTCTTGCTTTATTTGCTGAGGGACTTCTAAGACTTATTGGCGTTATTCCTCCTGTTCTGCCATGGCTGAACATCACGCTGAAGTAATTGGCATAGTTTTGCTGCTAGTATTTGCAGCAACTATGTTTTATCAGGGAACCATGATAATTAGACAACATCATGGTTATTCTCAACGCTATATAAAGCGGGACATGGAAAACATGCGCCGTAGAGTTGAGGAATTACTCAAGAATGACGAAGACCTATAATCATAACTATGAACCTATGCCCAAATGGGTTCCCTGGGCTGGTGTAGGTTTAATGATCTTTACGGTCATGATTTTTGTTATCTTCACACTTTCTGTAATTTACTTTGGGTAACATGATTAGCACAATATTTGTTTTTAGTTTTACACTGCTCTTATGTTGGGCAATGGAGACTACATTCCCTACAGGCACTAAAGGAATCAAACGTTACTGACATGGAACACTTACTCGGACGGGCACTGCTGATTGTAGCGGTGCCTTTTGTTTTAACTACACTCTACTTTGGAGCAAAGAAAGGTGGATATTACGACACCGATATGTACAAGGGAAATGGAACCGCCCACTAAGAGGCGGTATCATTTTGCTCTGTCATCTTTCTCTAGAATGTATGGAGTTCCTAATGTAACTCAAGATATGGCAGACCTCTGTTTTGAGTGGGCACTAGGAGAAGAGATAGCACCACTAGATTGTTTACATCATGTGGACATATACTTCAAAAGACTATGGGACACGAGATCATCGTTCAGCTAGGCATACTAATCTTCATGTGTATGTTTGGCGTTTTTTTATTTTTAATCTCTTTATTCTAATGGGACATATCGCAGCAGCAGTATTAAATAACAAAGTCGCTTTGGCTTTCATTTGCTACATACTTGTCTTTGTTCCTATCCTAGGAATCTGGGCAGTCCACAAATACAACTGGCAACACTGGGCACCTTTTGATGGAACTCATACTAAGACCACACGAAAATCTGAATGATCCAACTTGGAGTGTCATTATACTCCTTTGTTGTGGACTAGCATTTACGCTATATTGTGTCATATATATTCTACGCCTATCATTTAAGGAACTAGAAGACGATGGCCAAGTCCGCAAACAAAAGCAAGAAGGGCACTGCCAGCAAGCAGAATCAGGGCAACGCGACTGCGAAGAAAGCTAAGAACGGGGGTAAGAAAAAGTAATGCCTGCAATGACACCACCTTCTCGTAAGAGTTGTTACAACTTTCGAGTGATCAGCATAGATAGAGTGCTGGATGGCGATACGATCGATGTCACGATTGATCTCGGTTTTGATTTATATAAAAAAGAAAGAGTTAGAGTCGCTGGGGTTGACACCCCAGAGAAGCGCACTAGAGACGCAGAAGAGAAAGAACTCGGTTATGATGCAACACACTGGCTGGAAGAAAAACTTGCTGCTGCTATTGAAGGTGAAGAAGACCTTATTATTAGGACTGAGCTTGTTGGTGGTGTCGGCAAATATGGTCGTCTACTTGGGTGGTTATATATCGGAGATGCAGAAGTCTCACTTAATGAGCAAATGATAACAGAAGGCTACGCTTGGGAATACGATGGTGGAACCAAGCAAAAAGACTTCGAAGAACTCAGAGAGATCAGACGCCGCAATGGATCTCTCCAAGAATAACTAATATATTATCAGTGTGTAAAGCGATACTTATCAAATCGTAGCTTATTGTAACACTATTTTCTGCTACATAGCTTATAATCTGTGTAGCAGAGAGATACAATGATGTATGGATTTTACATGCTGGTAGTGTTCGTTGCCATCCTGGTAGCGATTGCTGGCGTTGATGAAACCTTGAAGATCTTTGCTTACGCTGATCTACAACTTAGATATGCGTTCATCCGACTTCAGATGAGGTGGATGGGTTGGAAACTTAAGAGGCAACTTATTAAGGACACCAACAACTTTGAAAAGTTCCTCAAGGAGTACAACAAATGAATGACAGAGAGCTGTCCGATCTTTCAATAGAAAGAAAGGAGTGTGAGAAGTGTGGTGCTATCTGGATCAATGGTCAACACTACTGGTCTGGTACTGGTAAAGAAGGAGATCCACATGATCTAGCAGGTCTTGTCTGTAATAAGTATGGTGATGACAGATGTATCAATCCATGCAAGGGATCTACAAGTGGCACCACTTGGGAGAAGAGATTACAGGAGTTAGAGGAAGACCACCCAGCATAAATAGTCAGTAGTGATCTGATTATTGTGGCAACTAGTAATGAGGTATATCTTGGTAACCCGAACTTAAAGAAAGCGGGAACCCAGATTGAATTTACAAAAAAACAAATTGATGAGTTGATCAAGTGTAAGAACGACCCTATCTATTTTGCTACAAATTATATTAAAATCATCTCTTTGGATGAAGGTCTGGTTCCCTTTGAAATGTATGACTTTCAGAAAAAAATTCTGGAAGATTTTCACAACAACAGATTTAATATTGCAAAGCTCCCAAGACAGACAGGTAAGTCAACCACAGTAGTTGCTTACCTGCTTTATTATGCTTTGTTCTTTGATAGTGTTAACATTGGTATTCTTGCGAACAAAGCGTCTACCGCTAGGGAACTTTTAGGAAGATTACAACTTGCTTACGAAAATTTACCAAAGTGGATGCAGCATGGTATCCTGGTATGGAACAAAGGTAATGTGGAGTTAGAAAATGGCAGTAAGATATTGGCAGCTTCTACATCTGCGTCTGCTGTCCGAGGCATGTCGTTTAACATCCTCTTCCTCGATGAATTTGCGTTCGTTCCAAACCATGTTGCAGAGCAATTCTTTGCCTCTGTTTATCCTACTATTACTTCTGGTAAATCAACGAAAGTCATAATCATCTCAACGCCTAATGGCATGAACCACTTTTACAAAATGTGGGAAGATGCTAGGCGTGGCAAAAATGATTATGTTACTAACGAAGTTCACTGGTCTCAGGTCCCAGGCAGAGATTCAAAGTGGAAAGAAGAAACAATTAAAAACACATCGCCAAGACAATTCGCACAGGAGTTTGAGTGCGACTTCCTTGGATCTGCTGACACTTTGATTAGTCCATCAAAACTACAAACCATTCCTTTCTCAGACCCTATCGCTAGCAATGCAGGACTTGATGTATACGAAAGAGTACAAGAGGGTAACGAATATATTATTACTGTGGACGTTGCCAGAGGTATCGGTGGTGACTACAGTGCTTTCATCGTGTTTGACATTACCACTGTTCCGTATAAAATTGTTGCGAAGTACAGAAATAATGAAATCAAACCTGTCTTGTTTCCATCGGTAATTTTTCAGGTAGCAAAAGAATATAATAATCCATACATTCTGGTAGAAGTCAATGACATTGGCGATAGTATTGCTGCAACTCTCAACTATGATCTCGAATATCCTAACGTCCTTATGTGTGCGATGCGAGGGAGGGCTGGTCAGATTGTTGGACAAGGTTTCTCTGGAAACAAAACACAACTAGGTGTGAAGATGAGCGTTACCGTCAAGAAGATTGGTTGCGCTAACCTCAAAGCAATTATTGAAGAAGACAAACTTATCTTCAACGACTTTAATATTTTTCAAGAGCTTACCACATTTGTTCAAAAGAAACAAGCGTGGGAAGCAGACGAAGGATACCATGATGATCTTGTGATGTGCATGGTTCTATTTGCATGGTTAGTCATGCAGGAATACTTCAAAGAGATGACTGACCAGGATATTAGAAGGAGAATCTATGAAGAACAACGCAATCAGATTGAGCAAGACATGGCTCCTTTTGGCTTTATTGATGATGGCATGGGTGACGATACCTTCGTGGATGGAGACGGAACTGTGTGGTACGGAACAACTCAGGAAGAAGTATCCTATATGTGGAACTACTAATGGATATTGGAGATCAATTCAGTCTAGAACACCTTCTGTTTACAGAGAGAAGATGTAGAATATGTGGACAGAAAAAAGATCTTTTAACAGATTTTTATTTGGCTCGTAAGTATAAAAAAAATATGCCGTCAGCATATTCATATGAATGTAAGGAATGCACCAAAAAACGGATACTCAATACTAGAAAAACTGACACTAGTAAGTGGGAGTATCCTAACTGGTAACTTGTTCGTGCATTGTTTCCCCTCTGAAATTGTGCTAAAGAATAAATAATTTCAGATTAATTGGATATCTACAGGAGTCTAAACATGGCAAGTCAAGTCTCGCCTGGTGTTGTTCTTAGGGAACGAGATCTGTCGAATGCGGTTATTGTTGGTACTAGCAGCATTACTGGTGCATTCGCCTCCACATTCCAAAAAGGTCCCGTAGGAGAAGTAACTAAAATCTCTTCTCAGAAAGATCTTCTAGAGGTTTTCGGAAAGCCTTCCTCTGCAAATGCAGAAGATTGGTTTGTCGCTTCCGAGTTTCTAGGTTATGGTGGACAACTCGCAGTCGTCAGAGCACAAACTGGTGCTCTTAACGCTACAGACGACGGAGTAGCACTCCTAGTCAAAAACACTGCCGATTGGGACGGCGGCACAGGCACATCTAAAAAATTCGTAGCACGCTCTGCTGGTGCTTGGGGCAATGCTCTCAAAGTTGTTTTAGTTGATTCTGGCGCTGACCAGTATGTAACTTTCGGTTCTACTCCAGCAGGTATTGGAGTTGATGATACTATCACATTCACTGGCGGTGTAGCTGCTAAGGTTCTTAGCTGGGATGCTTCTACCAAAACTGCTGCAGTTGTTCTTCCTTCTGGTGCTTCTAAACTAACAACTTCCGATACTCTAGATATTCCAGATATCGGTATTGTTGCTACAACAACTGGACTTTCTGGTGGTACTGGTTATCAATCAGCAACAGCAGTTGCCACAACTGGCGGTTCTGGATCTGGTTTGACTGTTGATCTAACTGTTTCTTCTGGTGTTCCTCTGGCGATCACACTAACTTCTCCTGGTACTGCATACGCAACTGGCGCTAACATTGCAACCACTGGTGGAACTGGTACTGGTCTGACAGTTGATGTTGTTGTTGCTGGTGGCATTATTCAAACAGCAACGATCAACTCTGCAGGTAGTGGATACACTGTTGGCGATGTACTAACAATCGTCGGTGGTGGTTCTAACGCACAGATCACAATTGCATCTACACAAGGTCCAGTTGGCGCAATTGCAGTTAACGCAGGTGGTACTGGTTACCTAGTTGGTGATACTGTAACCGTTTCTGGTGGCGGCGGCGACGCAACTTTTGAAGTTGCTAGTGTAACTGACACTGCTATCACAGTTACAGCAGTATCTGATTGGTACACCAATACAACAATCCCTGGAACATCCCTACTTCTTTCTGCTATTGGTCCTCGCCCTGGAACCTCTGCTTATGCTGCTGACAGAAACATCAGCAAGGATGAAGTTCACCTAGCAATTATTGATACTACTGGTGACATTTCTGGTGCTGCAGAAACCGTTCTGGAGCGTATCACTTACCTCTCTAAACTATCTGATGGTAAGAGTGCTGAAGGTGCTAATGCATATTATAAATCTGTACTCAATGATGAGTCGGAATATGTCTTCCACGGCACTGCTGTAGCAACTGTTGTTTCTGGTGGTGCATGGAACTCTGATTCTGGAAGCGTATCTGGAGCACTTGGTCTTGTAGGTGTAAGTGCAACCAATCTTTCTGCTGGTCTTGATGACTATGAGTACACCGCTGGTGAAGTCTCTGCTGCATATGACGAGTTTGCTGACTCCGAGAATGTTGCTGCTGACTTCATCCTGATGGGTGGATCTTTAGCATCCGAGTCTGATACAAAAGTCAAAGCACTCAAAGTAATTGCAGTTGCTGCTGCTCGCAGAGATGCAATTGCATGTGTATCTCCCCACAAAGGAAACCAGATCGGTGTTTCTGGAGCACTTTCTGCTAAAGAACAGAAAGAAAGAACACTAGCATTCTTTGATGGAATGACATCTACTTCCTACGCTATTTTTGATAGTGGTTATAAGTACATGTATGACCGCTTCAACGATGTATATCGTTATGTTCCTTGCAATGGCGATATTGCTGGTCTCTGTGTTGCAACTTCTGCAGCACTAGATGATTGGTTCTCTCCTGCTGGTCTTTCCAGAGGTGGAATCCGCAACGCTGTTAAACTCGCATACAACCCAACCAAAGCAGATAGAGACGAACTGTATTCTGCAAGAATCAACCCAATCGTTTCTATGTCTGGTAGCGGCGTTGTTCTCTTTGGTGATAAGACAGCACTTGCATCCCCATCTGCTTTCGATCGTATCAATGTACGCAGACTCTTCCTCAATATTGAGAAGAGAGTTGAGGGTCTCGCTAAAGGAGTTCTCTTCGAACTCAATGATGAACTGACCCGTTCCAATTTTGCTGCGGCAGTTAATTCTTACCTAAGCGAGATTCAAGCAAGACAGGGACTTCAAGACTACTTGGTCGTTTGCGATAGTTCCAATAACACTCCCGATGTAATTGATCGTAATGAGTTTGTTGCAGAGCTTTATCTGAAACCAACTCGCTCTATCAATTATGTAACCGTGACCTTTACAGCTACTAGAACTGGTGTCTCGTTTGCTGAAGTCATCGGACGCTGATTATTAAATCGTTACACTAAATAGTTCAACAGAGGTTTAAAGAAATGGCAATTAGTAGCAATGTCGAGGCTTTCTTACAGAAAGTTGCCCATGGCGTAAGACCAAATATGTTTGAGGCAGGGATTCAATTCCCTTCTTCCATTGGTGCGGATACTACACTTGTAAACATGCTTTGCAAGTCTGCTGCACTTCCTGCTTCTAGTGTAGGAACTATCGAAGTTCCTTTCCGTGGCAGAACAGTTAAAATCGCTGGTGATCGTACCTTCGATAACTGGACTGCAACATTCATCAACGATGAAGACATGAAGATTCGTGGATACTTTGAGAAGTGGTTAGAGCTTATCAACTCCCACGAAGACAATACTGGCGAAGCGTTCCGTCCAACTGGTGACTCCAAGTACACCGCCGATGTGTTTGTTTCTCAACTCAGAAAGGATGCAAGTGAGCAAGGTACTCTTCTAAGAAAGTACAAACTGTGGTATGCATTCCCAACCAGCGTTTCTCAAATTGATCTTGCTTATGATAGCAACGATCAGGTTGAAGAATTCTCCGTGGAATTCCAATATTCTTACTGGACAGTTGAGTCTGGCGATGCGCCTTCCAACAGTATCTCGATTTCGTAAGTCTAATAAATAGATTTACTAGTCGAGAATTTTAATAATGAGTCAGTTATTTGGATTTCAAATTAACAGAAAGGAGGGTCAGAAGGGTCAGTCCCCTGTCCCTCCTTCTGCTGACGAACCCGTTGCAGTTGCTGCAGGGGGTTATTTTGGTACGTATGTAGATCTTGATAACAATGGTAGGGATGAGTTTGAACTTGTCCGTCGCTATCGTGACATGGCACTGCACCCAGAAGTAGACAGTGCTGTTGATGAAGTTGTAAACGAGTTTGTTGTTAGCGACAACAACGATAGTTGTGTTGATGTCAATCTTGAAAACCTAGACGTCGGTGCTGGAGTCAAGAAAAAAATTCGTGATGAATTTGATTATATTAAACGCTTACTTAACTTTGATAATCGCGCACATGAGATTATCAGAAACTGGTATGTAGATGGTAGATTATTTTACCATAAAGTTATCGATTTAGAAAATCCGAAGAAAGGAATTACGGAACTTCGTTACATCGATCCTTTAAAAATTAAAAAGATTCGTCAAAAAATTGGAAACCAGAAAGCACTCACTCAAGCAGAACAGCAATCTGCAAAAGCGTTTGAGTGGGGAGATTATATCGATTACTATCTGTACAATCCACGCGGATACATTCGTGGTGGTGCTTTAGGTCCTGTTGGAGACATGTCCAACAACCAAGGTATCAAGATTGCAGTAGACTCCATTACATTTTGTTCTTCTGGTCTACAAGATTTAAATAAAAGACTCACATTAAGTTTTCTACACAAAGCAATTAAGTCTCTCAATCAACTTAGAATGATTGAAGATGCTTTGGTTATCTACAGATTGTCTCGCGCACCTGAGCGTCGCATCTTCTACATTGATGTAGGCAATCTACCTAAAGTAAAAGCGGAGCAGTATCTCCGTGATGTGATGGCACGCTATCGCAACAAACTAGTTTATGATGCCAGCACTGGAGAGATCCGTGATGATAAAAAGCATATGTCAATGCTGGAAGATTTCTGGCTCCCTCGCCGTGAAGGTGGTAGAGGAACTGAGATCACTACACTCCCAGGCGGTCAAAACCTTGGCGAACTCAAGGATGTTGAGTATTTCAAAAAGAAACTTTACAACTCACTCAACCTACCACCTTCCCGCCTTACGGATGACAACAAAGGGTTTAATCTTGGTAAGACCACTGAGGTTCTCAGGGATGAACTCAAGTTTTCTAAGTTCATCGGTCGTCTTCGTAAAAGATTCAGCGAACTATTCCACGATATTCTCAAGACCCAACTAATTCTTAAGGGTGTCATTTCCCCAGAAGATTGGGATGAGATGAAGGAGCATATCCAGTATGACTATCTCTTTGATAATCATTTCAATGAGTTAAAAGAACTTGAAATGACTACTCAACGCATGGCACTGGTCACACAGATGGATGTGTTTGTTGGTAAGTATTTCTCGATTGAACATATCCGCAAGCACATTCTACAACAAACTGAGAAAGAGTATAAGGAAATTGATAAGCAGATGCGTTCTGAAATTGATTCGGGACTTGCTATGGATCCAAGTGATGTCAATACATTTGATATGATGGATCGTCAGAACACGGCATTCCAACCAGAAATTCAAGCGCAACAAGCTGATGATAGTCATGCTAGAGAGCAAGAAAAATCTGATGACGCGCACAAAAAACAAATTCAATTGATGAAGGCACAACCTAAACCTTCCAGTAATACTAAATAAAATATAGTGCAATCAACATTATGACAGACCAAGTTAACCCCGAATCTGAAGTCGTGAACATTGTTAGTGCAATTTCAGACAACAAAAGAGCGGAAGCTATCGACGCTATCCAGGACCTTTTGTATGCTAAAGCATCTGATGCTATGACAGCGTACAAGCAAGTCGTCGCAAAGACGTACTTTGATGAACCAGTAGGAGAAACTCCCAATGAAACTGATAACAGAACAGATTGAAGATGTAAAGGTTATCACCGAAGGTACAGGTGATAGCAAAAAACTTTATATCGAAGGCGTATTCCTTCAGTCTGAATTGAAGAATCGTAATGGAAGAGTATATCCATTTAAAGTTCTGGAAAGAGAGGTCAACCGCTACAATGAAGAGTATGTAAAGACAAAGCGTGCTCTAGGTGAACTCGGTCATCCAGATGGACCTACGGTAAATTTGGATCGTGTGTCCCATAGAATTATTTCCCTCAAAGCAGAAGGAAATAATTTTGTTGGTAAGGCACAAGTATTAGATACTCCCATGGGAAGAATTGCTAAATCTCTATTAGATGAGGGCGTTCAACTCGGAGTCTCCTCCAGAGGCATGGGTAGTATTGACAAGCAAGAAGGTGTTAGTTATGTCAGAGATGACTTCATGCTCGCCACTGCTGCTGATATTGTAGCAGATCCTTCCGCACCTGATGCATTTGTTAATGGCATCATGGAAGGCAAAGAGTGGGTATGGGACAACGGAATCCTTAAGGAATCTAAAGTTGCTAAATACCAAAGATACATGAGCGAGTCTACTCGCCACAATCTGGAAGAAAGAACGCTTAAGGTGTTTCAAAACTTCCTTGCAGGGTTGTAATTAATAAATAAAGATATAATCATAACATTTACGGGAAGACTCAAAATGTCAGATATGTTAAACGAAAAGTTTGAGGAGTTTCTGGGCGAGCAGCAGGTCGTTATGGAAGCGGGAGCACAGGATCCCATGCCTCGTGTTACTGCCACAGTAATTCCTGGTACAGGTTCAGATCCCTCAGCAGTTTCGGGTGATCCACAGCAGCGTGGCGGTGGAAAAGATCCTATGCCAACTGTACCTCCTTCTGTTGCACCCAACCAGTCTCAGACTGATCTTGGTGGCTCTCAGTCGGAACCTCTTCATTCTAACAAAGAAGAGGGAGAAGAGAATCCTGGCGCTAAGGCAGCAGCACCTATCTCTCAAGATGGTAGCGTAACCTCTACTGCTGGTAAGCCAGGCAAAGACCCTCAGCCTTCTGTAGGTGCTCAAGTAGCATACGGAACTAAGACAGGTCCAGACGTTGCATATCCAATCAAGCCTTCTTTCGAAGAACTTGATCTTTCCGCAGATGTAAACGCTCTCCTAGAGGGCACCGAACTCTCCGAAGAGTTTGCTGAAAAGGCAAAGACCATTTTTGAGGCTGCCGTAAAAGCAAAACTCTCTGAAGAGTATGACAGACTTGTAGAACACTTTGCTACCGAACTCGATAAGCAGATCTCTGAAGCTAAGAGCGAACTTTCCGAGGAAGTAAATGGCACTGTGAACTACGCTGTGACTCAATGGCTAGAAGAAAATCAAGTCGCCATTGATCGCGGTATCAGAAATGAGATCACCGAAGACTTCATTGCAGGTCTGAAGGGTCTCTTTGAAGAGCACTATATCTCAATCCCCGACGAGAAAGTCGATGTGGTTGAAGGTATGGCTGACACAATTCGTGAGATGGAAGAGCGCCTAGACGAACAGGTCAAGGCAAATGTGAAACTTCAAAATCGTCTTAATGAATCTAAGAAGCAAGTCATTCTGAATAACATTTCAGAAGGTCTTGTAGATACACAAAAAGACAAACTCGCTGCACTTGCTGAGGGTGTTGATTTTGTTTCCGAAGAGGAATTCTCCAGGAAACTAAACACAATCAAAGAGTCTTACTTCCCCAAGGAAAAGACTACTGTCAGCGAAGTATCTGATGAAACACCAGTTGAGTCCGAGGCACAGTCTCCAGCAATGGCGGCATACCTACAGGCACTCTCCCGCTGGTCTAATTGATAACACTAATCCAAGAGCAAACAACGGAGTAAACTCAAATGTTTAACGCACAAGCTCTAACGGAAAAGTGGGCACCTGTTCTAGGTCATGAGAGCGCAGGCTCAATCAAAGACAATTATAGAAAGGCTGTTACCGCTGTTCTGTTAGAAAACCAAGAAAGATTCATGCGCGAAGAGCGCGGTATGCTAGCAGAAGCTGGCGGTGCAGCAGGTAATATTGCTGGCGCTATCGGTGGTAACGCACTATCTGGTTCTGGTCTAACCACACAGACTGGTGGTCTTGCAGGTTTCGATCCTGTAATGATCTCCCTGATCCGTCGTGCAATGCCAAACCTCGTTGCATATGACATCTGTGGTGTCCAGCCTATGTCTGGTCCTACTGGTCTAATCTTTGCAATGAAGTCTCACTACGAAGGTCGTGGTGGTGCTGAGGCACTCTACAACGAGCCCGACAGCGACTTCTCTGCAGGTTATGATGCAACTGCAAACGCATATGACACTGCAAACCCTGTTGCAGGTAGCAACCCTGGTCTCCTCAACGACGGTGGCACCTACGATCGTGGTGTAACACCAATGGCTCGTGAAGATGCTGAGGCACTGGGCGAGTCTGGTAAACTATTCCGCGAGATGAGCTTCTCGATCGAGAAGACCTCTGTGACTGCAAAGTCCAGAGCACTCAAAGCAGAATACACTCTAGAACTAGCACAAGACCTCAAGGCAATCCACGGTCTTGATGCTGAGCAAGAGCTCGCTAACATTCTGTCTAGCGAAATCCTTGCTGAAATCAACCGCGAAGTTGTTCGTACTGTGTACACCATCGCTAAGCCTGGTGCTCAGAACAATGTTGCTAACCAAGGTAAGTTTGACCTCGATGTTGACTCCAACGGTCGTTGGTCGGTTGAAAAGTTCAAGGGTCTGATGTTCCAAGTCGAGCGCGATGCTAACGCAATTGCACAAGAGACTCGTAGAGGAAAGGGCAACTTCCTGATCACCTCTGCTGATGTTGCTTCTGCTCTCGCTATGTCTGGCACCCTAGACTATACCTCTGGTCTAACTGGCGCTGGTGGTCCTTCCATCGGTGAAGTTGATGACACTGGTAACCTTCTCGTCGGCACCATGAACGGCAGAATCAAGGTTTATGTTGATCCTTATTCTGCTAACCTCTCCAACAGCCACTACTATGTTGTTGGTTATAAGGGTTCTTCCCCATATGACGCAGGTCTATTCTACTGCCCATATGTACCCCTCCAGATGGTTCGTTCCATCGGTCCTGACACCTTCCAGCCTAAGATTGGATTTAAGACCCGCTACGGCATGGTCGCTAACCCATTCGTCACACAGGCTAACGGTACACCTGATGCTGAAGCACTTACCGCTTCCCGCAACCAGTATTACCGTCGTGTTATGGTTCAAAACCTCATGTGATTTTTATTCACAAATCATCACAAGGCATCCTTCGGGGTGCCTTTTTTATTAAATAGATATTATTATGTTTTAACTATTATGAAAAGTCAAATGCAATATTTAATTTGGTCTTCAATTGTTGCACAACTCGAAAAAGCTGACAAAGTGAAAACGCCATACTATAATATGGCATTCGGAAAAATGAAACTTAACGAACCATTATCCAATCAATCAAATGAGAGGTAGACTATCTAAAGTTGAAATGGAAGCACGATTGATGCGCCATAAAAATAAACTCTATAACCATCTCCACCATAGAGATTGGACAAGCGAGCAAAAACATGCTGCACAAGTAACATTAAGCGAAATTCTTGATATTGTATCGGAGTATTATCAATGAATCAGGACTGGAGGTATAGTGACGAAAGGATGAAGTTGCGTGCAGACGCATTTATAATCCTACGCAAACAATATTTTAATCTCAAACATTCCAAACATTTGTATGAGTTTTGTCATGACTGGGTAAGTCAAGGTAATCAAACTACAGATGGAATAGAAGAATCCTTCAAAGAATATTTACAAGCAGTGCAATGAAAATTCTCACTACTTTTTTCAGTGATGATGAAATTCGTCAAGCACAAGTATGTTTTGCTGACGATGAAGCATACCACCACTACAAAGTTTTTGCTACTTCAGATAAATCATCACACACAAAAAATTTCAATCACGAAAGTGACGCTGAAGAATATGCCGAAAATTGGGTGCAAGGTGTATGAAAGAAGAAGACAAAGAAAAATTTACCGATGAGGATGAAAGACTATTAAGGCAGGCTATGATGTTTTTAAAACATCGTGAGCTCTGTGAGGAACCATTCGACGGTTATTGGGAAGACGACGATGACATCTAAAGAAACAATTGTTTTAATTGGTTGTTTTGTTCCATTGATTATTATATACATTGTCATGAAATTATCTGTGTGGATTGCCGCTGTAAATTCAGAACAAGAATATGTCAGACAAGAACCATTTCGAGAACGAGGACCATTTGTGGCAAACCCATATGAAGATGTTGATGAAAAGGAAGAAGAATATGGAAGTCGCACAGATTATCGATGATGCGTTACTTGAATGGTATTCATCTAAAGGAGAGAGTGTTCCGAATTGGAGAGTACCTAAAAATCCTGAATGGTGGATACTCTACCTCGGGTCTCTAGGCATCGATATAAACAACCCATAAATAATAAGTAGCTTGGGAAGTTGACATGCCTGCTGACTGGTATAATCTGCAGCCATCAAATAGAAATTATCTATCTCCTACTGGTTTTCAGTTCGGTCTGGAAAACTTTAAGGGGGTAGATTTTTTCTGTCAATCTGCAAACATTCCAGACATCTCGATGCCTGTTGCTAGTCTGGGAAGCAAGTTTAGAAACATTCCAATCCCTGGTAGCGGTGGTGTTGAGTATGGTGATCTACAGGTGACCTTTCTGATTGATGAAGACTTTACTAACTATATGACAATCCAAAATTGGATTCGTAAGTTTGGATTGTCTGAAGGTCACTCAGATTCTACTGACAAAATGAGTGCTGGTTATATTGTGGTACTAACTTCAAACTTCAACGGCAACTTCTATGTGAGATTTGAAGATCTATTCCCAGTAAGCTTGACAGGAGTTCAGTATGATGCTAGCTTAACAAATATCGATTACTTAACTGCTACTGCTGTTTTTAAATTTAAACGATATAAGATACAGACTGAACAAGGCGTTGATTTATGAATTTTGAATCTCTTCGTAATAAATTTGATAATCTTAGAGAACAATGGGCAGAAGATTCTGAGGTAGATTTTCAGTTTAAGAATAAACAGTATACCACAGATCTGGGACAACTTGCATTATCGATCCCTTTTCAACATAATAAATACTTAAACCATTACACTGACATTCAGCAGATCAAGACCTCGCTCGAATTTGAGATTCGTAAAATGGTCAAAGAGAAACGTGAGTATTACTCAGGCGAAGCAGACGCTAAGACTTACGCCTCTAAACCATTCGGATCAAGTATCAAGACTTCAGAAAAAATGAAAACTTATCTTGAGGCAGATGACGAGATCATCAACCTTGAGGCAAAGATCAAATATCTAGACCAGATGCTTTACTGGTTGGATCAAGTCATGAAGCAAATTTCTAACAGAGGTTTCCAGATCAAGAGTGCCATTGAGTGGGAGAAATTTGTAAATGGACAATGATGACCACTCTGAGTATTAAAAAGAAGAACGAAGTATATGTTACAGTTCAGTCCGTGGAGCCCCATGTTCATATGGAGCTTGCGGACTATTTTTCGTTTGAGGTTCCCGAAGCAAAATTCCTGAAGAAGAACCCCAGATACAAATACTGGGATGGAACTATTCGTCTATACTCTCCTGGCACTGGTGAACTCTATGGTGGACTGATGAGTCATTTGCAACTGTGGGCAAAGGAGCGGCAGTACACTATTGAGTATGAAAAAAATGATTGGTATGGAGATGTAGAAGAGACAAATAATTTTGTCTCTCCAGAAGGCATCAAAGTTTTCATGGATAAAATTTCTAACATTAAACCAAGACCATATCAATACAAAGCAGTTTACGAAGCACTAAAGAATAATCGTAAGCTCTTACTTTCTCCTACGGGCAGCGGTAAGAGTCTCATGATCTATTCCCTCGTCAGATACTATACTGCCACCAACAAGAAAATTCTCATCATCGTTCCTACTACGTCCCTCGTGGAACAAATGGTCAATGATTTTAATGATTACGGGTGGAATGCCGATGATCATGTTCATAAGATTTACTCTGGTAAGGATAAGAATACTGATAAACCAATCATCATTTCTACCTGGCAATCTATCTATAAGTTTCCCAAGCGTTACTTTGATGACATCGATTGTGTGATTGGAGATGAAGCACACCTCTTCAAGTCTAAGTCATTGACAGGCATTATGACAAAGCTTCATAATGCAAAATATAGATTTGGTTTCACAGGAACTCTTGATGGTAGCAAGACACATAAGTGGGTGCTAGAGGGTTTGTTTGGTTCTTGTGAACAAGTGACTAAAACAGATGATCTGATTAAGTCTGGATATCTATCTAAATTTAGGATCAAAATCCTACTTTGTAAACATGCCCCACAATATTTTGACACATATCATGATGAAATTGAGTATCTAGTGCAACATCGTGGTAGAAATAATCTTATCAAAAACCTAGTTAAGGACATAGAAGGCAACACCCTTGTGTTGTTTAACTATGTGGAGAAGCATGGTGAACCACTTTTTGAACTGATAAATAGCACCATAGACCCAGAGCGGAAAATCTTTTTCGTTCATGGTGGAACTGATGTGGAAGACCGAGAGGAAGTTAGACAAATCACAGAGACAGAATCTAATGCTGTCATCATTGCTTCTTACGGAACATTCAGCACTGGTATTAATATTAAACGATTACATAACATCATCTTTGCATCTCCAAGCAAGTCTCGTATTCGTAATCTACAATCGATTGGTAGAGTATTGCGTAAAGGCGAAGGCAAAGATATGGCAACCTTATACGATATTGCTGACGACATAGGTGGTCAGAACTATACTTTAAAACATTTAAATGAAAGAGTAAACATTTACAATGACGAGAATTTTAAGTATGAGGTTATAAAAGTAAACCTTAGAGCGAACTAATATGGAAGAAGAATTTTATGCAACTATTAAACTAGTTACTGGTGAAGAAATTGTCTCAAAAGTTTCTTACATGCCCGACGAGGATAGTTTGATTTTAGAAAATCCTCTAGAAGTGTTACCTGTAGAACAAACAAAAAACAATTTGAAGTTAAATGGATTCACTTTGGTAGAGTGGATTCGATCTACATTTGATCAGATGTTTATCTTACCAAAAGAACACATCATTACAATGACTGAGACAGATAAAAAAATAGAGATCTTCTATAAGAAGACTCTACGAAAACTTAACTCTGGAGTTGACAATGAAAAGTTTACCAGAAAGATGGGTAGACTAGGTTCAGTGAGTCAAGCAAAAAAATATCTAGAAGATATATACAAGCTTTAAAGCTCTAAGTTCCCTTGAACCCTTAACAGAGTTATTCTACTAAGTTTCTGAGGTTATGTCAAGAGTTTGACACACAAGTGTTAAAGTGATATAATACAGAAGCGTTCAAAGCAAGCACAGTGACCATCCAAGGAATGACCCGAAAGAAAACAGAAAATTACGTTAACAACAAAGAGTTCCTTGAAGCTATAACGCTTTATAGAAATAAAGTGTTGGACGCAAAAGAAAAAAATTTAGATAGACCTAGAGTGCCCAATTATATTGGAGACTGCTTTCTAAAGATTGCCACGCACCTGTCTTACAAACCAAACTTTGTTAACTACATGTTCCGTGAGGACATGATCTGTGATGGAATTGAAAATTGCTTGCAGTATATTGACAACTTTGATCCTGCAAAATCAAACAATCCATTCGCTTACTTTACGCAAATTATTTACTACGCATTCCTTCGTCGTATTCAGAAAGAAAAAAAACAACTTGAGATCAAGAGTAAGATTCTTGAGAAATCTGGTTATGACGAAGTTATGCACACCGACACATTTGATGGTATGATGTCTGGCATGAACGCTTCCTATTCTGACATGGGTAGCATCAAAGAAAACATCGAAACCAAAATGAACCGATGAGTGAAGCACAAGATTATGAATGGTATGAAACACCCTATGGAAAATATCGTGTCGCACAGAAACGCTTTGGAACGTGGGATAGCTATGGCGAGGATGGCGCGTGTCTCCTCACAGGACTTACGAGGGAAAGTGTCGTGGGTGGAACGGCATTCTACTTGGAAGGTAGAGCTACTAACTGGGCAAACTCTGATGGTGCCAGAACTTTCGACGGAACTGTAGGAGGTAAATTATGAAACTCAAACCAACTGAAAACTACGAACAACTGATTGAGCGGTTTACAAAACGAACTGCTCAACTTACCGCTAGAGCAGATGAGTTGTATGATGCGTACTCTGAGTATGTAAAGATTCAAGAAGATCTGACACGATTGCAAGGATCTCTTCAGGCAGTGGAGTATCTTGCATATGGTAAACTGCCAGGTGATGG